>Ga0156307_118_pt2 | contig 40183 bp, 41 predicted proteins | sample RifCSPlowO2_12_FD_107955 | JGI IMG/M metagenome (GOLD analysis project Ga0156307, IMG submission 107955) | Candidatus Colwellbacteria bacterium RIFCSPLOWO2_12_FULL_44_13
TTATTTTTTGTCCCATAGTTGATTTTTAGATTACCTTACGCTGGAAAAACTTTTTGACCGGCGCCTCGCCCTTTTTTGTCACTATTTCGTCTTTTTTTCCTTCTTCCGAAAGTTTTGGCTTTTCCTGTTTTTCTTTCGGAGCTTCCCTTTTTTCTTCTTTTGTTTTTCTTCCTATCTTTTTTCTTGCGTGGAATGTAAATCGGGGCGGCTTCAAATCTTCGTTTGTTTCTAGGACAATTATCACGTGACTCCAGATTTTGTGGATCGGAGTTGCCATACCACGGGCTCGTGGGAGAGCTCTTTTTAACATAGGACCCTTGTCAACTCTGATTGATTTTATGTAAAGCTTATCTTCTTCAAGCTTCTGATTGTTTTTCGCGTTTGCGACTGCTGATTGTAAAAGTTTCAAGATTGCCGGAGCACTGCGCTTTTTTGAAAATGTCAATTCTGCCCGCGCCTCGGCGGCAGACATTCCTTTAATAAGATCCGCGACCAGGCGAACTTTTCGCGGCGCGATTCTTAAGTTATTCAATTTTGCTTGTGTTTCTGCCATATCTATTTCTTTTCAGTGGTTGTTTTCGCGGTTGTTTGGGCAGTGCGAGTTGTGTCTTCCACTTTTTTCTCCATCTCTTTTTGAATTTTACCTCCGTGCCTTACGAATTTCTTTGTCGGAGAAAACTCTCCCAGTTTATGACCTACCATATCTTCAGTCATAAGTACTTCAACGAAATTCTTGCCGTTATGAATACCAAAGGTGAATCCGACCATTTCCGGAGCGACTTCTGAGGCTCGCGCCCAGGTTTTAATCACGGTTCTGTCGCCAATCTTAAGACGGCCTACTTTTTTCAGAAGCTTCTCGTCAATATACGGACCTTTTTTTGAACTTCGGCTCATATGTTACTTTGAATTACGTTTTGAAACACGACGTTTCACAATAAGTTTTGATGACCATTTTTTCGGGTTTCGCGTCTTTCGTCCGCCGGTTACTTTGCCCCAGAGGGTTTTCGGCCTGCGCGTACCGCGGCGTTGCTTGCCTTCACCTCCACCGTACGGGTGATCAACAGGATTCATTACTGAACCGCGAACCGTCGGTCGTACGCCTAACCAGCGCGAACGTCCGGCTTTTCCTAGATTTACCAAGCTATGCTCTGTATTTGAAACCGTACCGAGCGATGCAAGACCACTCCAGAGAACTTTTCGTACTTCTCCGGAGGTTAATTTTATCATCGTGTACCCGTTTTCTTGAGCAAGAATCTCGGCGCTTCCTCCAGCAGAGCGAGCAATTTTTCCGCCTTGACCCGGCTGTAGTTCGATATTATGAACGCTGTAGCCGACCGGCACATTTTTTATCATAAGCCGGTTACCGATTTTAAGCGGAGCATTTTCCGCTGTTATTACCTCATCCCTAACTTTCAAGCCGTCTGGAGCAATAATATAGCTTTTAGCGCCGTCTTTGTAAACGATTCGGGCAATGAACGCTGTGCGGTACGGATCGTACTCAATTCCTAAAACTCGCGCGGGCACATTGCTTTTATTTTGTTTGAAGTCAACCAAACGGTACAATTGTTTCACGCCACCGCCTTGATGACGGACTGTTATTCGTCCTTGGTTGTTCCTACCGGCATTGGTTTTCAAACGCTTTGTATGCGTTTTCATCGGCTTCTCCTTGCTCAGTTTCGTGTAATCAACGTGAGAAAGGAATCGCTGGCTAGGAGTTCTTGGTTTATACTGCTTCATTGTTTTTAATGCGGGATAATATCGATTGACTGGCCTTCTTTTACGGTAACAATAGCTTTTTTAATACCTGCTTTTTTTCCGACACTCCGCCCGAGGCGACGTGTTTTTGATTTTGTATTTACCATACTCACACCTATAACATTTACTTTATAGATAGCTTCAACCGCTTTTCTGACTTCAGGGGAGACCGCGTCCTTTTTCACGAGAAACGCATATTTATTCTTTGAGCTTTCTGTCGTGGCTTTTTCTGTAATCCAGGGTTTTTTAATAACAAAGTAATCAAACTTCGCGGTTTTTGCCGGTCCGGTTTTTTTCGCGGATGTTTCTTTTTTTACCTCTTTTACTACTTCCGCTTTCGGCTCTTCCTTTTTTGGTTGTGATTTTTTAAACAGTGCCATAGCGGGTTTTTATAGTTTCCAGGGCTTTTTCTTCAAGTAAGATTGTTTTATATCTCATCAAATCGTAGATGTTCAACGTATCGGCGCTTATACTTTTTACATTTTTCATATTTTTGCTCGCCCGATAGATATTCTTATTATTTTTTTCAGCGATAATAAGCGCGTTTGGATTTTTTTCGAAAAAGTTTTTGAGGATGGCCGCGATATTTTTTGTTTTTGCTTCCGCAATTATCAATGAATCAACTACTTTAAATTCCTCATCAGCAACCCGTTTTGAGAGCGCTGTCTGGATCGCGCCTTTCAACATTTTCTTGTTTATTTTTACTTCAAACTTCTTTTCATTCCGCGGACCGTGGGTTACGCCACCACCAATCCAGATCGGTGAACGGGTTGAACCATGGCGCGCGCGGCCAGTTCCTTTTTGGCGCCATGGTTTTCTTCCACCGCCTCGTACTTCACTTCTGTCTTTTGTGTGAGCAATTGGTTTTCGCTTATTTACCATTTGGGCTTGCACCGCGAAGTGCACTAAATCAGCGTTCCATGAACGCTTAAAAATCTTGTCCGGCAACTCAACTGTTCCGATTTTCTTTGCCTCTTGATTGTAGAGATCGGCTGTCATTGTTTCGGATAAATTTTCACCTTTCCTTTTCTGTTTCCCGGAACGGCGCCTTGAAGCAAAATTTCTTGTTTTTCTTTGTTGATTTCAACAACCCTCAGATTTTTTACAGTGATTTTTACGCCGCCCATACGTCCAGCCATACGCCTTCCTGGGTAGACTTTTTGAGGGGCCGTACTTCCAATTGATCCCGGCGCACGAAGACGATTTTTTTGACCGTGTGTTTTGGGGCCGCCGTGAAATCCATATCGTTTCACAACGCCTTGGAATCCGCGGCCTTTTGAGGTCCCGCTTACCTTCACTTTATCGCCTTCTTTGATTTCCGGGGTTTCAGAATTTCCCAGGCCCTCGGCCGCAATAACGGTTACCGGGATGACTTTGTCATCCTTAAAAACCTGCGTCATTTTCACCTTTTTGCCTGTGATGTATTTCATTCTTAGAGCGTATAAATAAAGAGCCGCGGGGTTAGCCGCGGACTCTTTAAATTCCTGTGTTGAGCTATGTACCCGAAAACGATACTATACTATTTTCTTTTCTCTGTCCACTCTTCGACTCTCCTTTGATGAACCCGGGATCGCTCAGGGCAAGCTTTTTTATTTGTCTAACCGAGCTTGATTTCGATATCAACGCCGGCAGGCAGGTTCAGGTCAGAGAGCGCTTCAATGATCTTTTGATTCGGGTTCACAATATTGATAAGCCTTTTGTGAATCCGCATCTCAAATTGTTCTCGAGAGTTTTTATCGATGAACGTTGAACGATTGACGGTATACCGTTTGAATTCGGTCGGAAGCGGGGTCGGACCCATAATTTCCGCATCATTCCTGCGCGCCACTTCGATAATCTGCCGGCATGAGTTGTCGACAAGTTTATGGTCGTAGGACTTTACGCGTAGTTTTATTTTTGTCTTTTCGCTTTCTTGTGATTTCGCCATCGTTTTGTTTTTCGAGAACTATTTTTTGTTTTCGAGTTTACTTCGTAATTTTTGTTACAACACCGGCGGCAACTGTTTTTCCGCCTTCGCGGATAGCGAACCGTTGTTTTTCTTCAAGCGCGACTGGAGCAATGAGTTTTACCGTGAATTTTACCGTATCGCCCGGCATTACCATTTCGGTTCCTTCGGGAAGTGTAATTTCACCAGTTACGTCAGTTGTGCGAATGTAGAATTGAGGCTTATAACCAGCAAACATCGGGGTGTGGCGTCCACCTTCCTCTTTGCTCAAGATGTAAACTTCGGCTTCGAAATCTGTATGCGGCGTAACGCTTCCTGGTTTCGCAATGACTTGTCCGCGTTCAACATCTTCTTTTTTCGTACCACGAAGCAAGATACCGACGTTGTCACCCGCTTGGGCGTCGTCAAGCATCTTGTTGAACATTTCAATTCCAGTAACAACAGTCTTCTGCGTCGGTTTCAAACCGATGATTTCAATTTCTTCGTTTACCTTAAGAATTCCACGCTCGGCACGGCCGGTTACGACAGTACCGCGTCCTTCGATTGAAAAGATGTCTTCAATCGGCATCAAGAACGGTTTATCTGTTTCTCGAACCGGATCGGGAATGAATGTATCAAGCGCGCTTACAAGATCGAGGATCGGTTTTGCCGCCTCGTCATCAGCTGACTTTGCTTCAAGCGCTTTCAACGCCGAACCACGAATGATCGGGGTTGTGTTTCCAGGAAATTCGTATTTGCTCAAAAGTTCACGAACTTCAGCTTCAACGAGATCCAAAAGTTCCGGATCATCAACTTGATCAACTTTGTTTAAGAAGACGACAAGCGCGGGAAGACCGACTTGGCGAGCTAAGAGAATGTGCTCCCGTGTCTGCGGCATTGGACCGTCAGCCGCTGAAACAACGAGAATGGCGCCGTCCATTTGAGCGGCACCGGTAATCATATTCTTAATATAGTCAGCGTGCCCAGGACAGTCGATGTGCGCGTAATGGCGCTTCTCTGATTCGTATTCAGAGTGATGAAGCGCAATTGTAATACCACGCGCTTTTTCTTCCGGAGCATTGTCGATATTATCGACTCCCTCTTCCTTCGCCGCCCATCCTTTCATAAAAAGGACGTGAGTCATCGCGGCCGTGAGCGTCGTCTTGCCATGATCAACGTGACCGATGGTGCCGACGTTCACGTGCGGCTTGCCGCGAACGAACTTTGCTTTTTCTGCCATGCTGTTGTGTATAAAAAAATGACGTTTATCTTTACGACGACATAATCCTATAAGGAAATGGCGTCTTTGTCAATCCTTTGACGGGCTCAGGACGAGTCCCACAAAAGGATTTTTCGACCTTATTACATTAATTATTTTTTACCTTCGACAATCATTTGTTCAATGCTTTTCGGTACAACATCGTACCGGTCGAATTCCATTGTAAACGATCCTCTCCCTTGTGTCATTGAGCGGAGTTTCGTCGCGTAACCGAACATTTCCGAGAGTGGCACTTTCGCGTCAACTACTTTGATGTTTGGCCTATCGTTCAAAGCTTCAATCTTTCCACGTTTCGCAGAAAGATCTCCCGTCACATCACCTAAGAATTCGGGCGGCGCGATGACTTGTACTTTCATAATTGGTTCAAGGATAACTGGTTTTGATTTTCTCGCGGCTTCTTGAAACGCAGTTGAAGCGGCGATTTTGAACGCGGCTTCTGATGAGTCGACGTCGTGATACGAGCCATCAAAAAGTTTTGCTTCGATATCAATCATCGGATAACCCGCAACGATACCTCTCTCCATTGCCTCCCTGATACCTTTTTCAACGGCAGGAATATATTCTTGCGGAATAACACCGCCTCTGATCGCGTTTACGAAAACATAGCCAGCATTTCGCTCTTCTGTCGGCCTGACCTCTATCCAGACGTGTCCGTATTGACCACGACCACCGGATTGGCGGATGTATTTTCCTTCGGCCTCCGCCTCACCTAGAATTGTTTCCTTGTACGCGACTTGCGGCCGACCGACACTTGCCTCAACGCCGAACTCCCGTTTCATACGTTCTACGAGCACTTCAAGATGGAGTTCGCCCATTCCTGAAATGATTGTTTCGCCTGTGTCAGGATCGCCGCTTACACGGAACGTCGGATCTTCCTCGGCAAGCTTATGCAATGAAATACCCATTTTTTCCTGATCAGCTTTTGTCTTTGGACTGATGCGAACCGAGATAACAGGTTCCGGGAATTTAATGTTTTCGAGCACAATTGATTTGTCCGGATCGCACAAGGTGTCACCGGTTGTTGTGTCTTTGAGTCCCACAATCGCGGCGATGCCGCCGGCATAGACCTCTTCAATTTCTTCGCGGTGGTTCGCGTGCATACGAAGTACCCGACCAACGCGTTCTTGGGTGCCTTTTGTCGAGTTTAAAATGTAACTTCCGCGTTTTAACGTGCCTGAATACACTCTGAAATATGTAAGAGTTCCTACAAACGGATCTGCCGCAATCTTAAACGCAAGCGCGCTTAACGGCGCATCATCTTTTGCTTCACGCGTCATTTCTTCTCCTGTTTCCGGATGCGTTCCTTTAACCGGAGGAAGATCACTTGGAGCTGGCAGGTAATTTACAACACCATCAAGAACAGTTTCGACAATTACACCGCGGCCATCACCGCCATATACAGGAAAAAGTTTGCCAGCGATTGTTCCTTTGCGAATCGCGCCTACGAGTTCGGCTTGCGTAATTTCTCCATTCTCAAGGTATCTCTCCATAAGTTTGTCATCGTGTTCGACAGCTTTTTCAATGAGTTCAGTCCGATACTTCGTAACTTCCTCTTTCATAGCGGCAGGGATCTCTTCTTCTTTTAATTCCTTATCGTGAAAATCGGTGTAGGTATATGCCTTTAGAGCAACAAGATCAACAACGCCTCGAATGCTTTTTTCAAAACCGATCGGTAACTGCACCGCGATTGCGTTCGGGTTCAACCGTTCTTTAATCGAAGCTAAGCTTTTATAAAAATCACCGCCAGTCTGATTGATTTTATTAATAAAACAGATTCGCGGGACATTGTACTCGTCGGCATAATGCCAGTTTGTTTCAGATTGCGGCTCAACGCCCATTTTGCCGTCGAATACAACAACCGCTCCATCGAGAACGCGGAGTGATCGTTTTACTTCGACAGTAAAGTCGATATGACCTGGGGTATCAATAATACTAACTCCGTGCTTTCCAGTTGATGGGTAATGTTTTAATTCCCATTCACAAGCAGTCGCGGCGGAAGTAATTGTAATTCCCCGTTCGCGTTCCTGATCCATCCAGTCCATTTGAGTGTCACCCTCGTGCACCGCGCCGATTTTATGCGTGCGTCCTGTTAAATACAAAATACCCTCGGTTGTCGTGGTTTTTCCAGCATCAATATGGGCAATAATGCCGATATCTCTTATTTTTTCAATTGGGTGCTGACGGGGCATAGTCTCGGAGAATTACCAGGCAAAATGAGCAAACGCTCTATTCGCCTCAGCCATTCGATGGACGTCAAGCTTCTTTTTAATAGCATCACCCTCGTTTTTCGAAGCGGCGATAATTTCATCTGCTAATTTCTCAAACATCGGACGGCCCTTTTTCGAACGGGCGGCGGCTAAAAGCCAACGGGTTGAAAGCATAAATTTTCGTTCCGGACGAACTTCAACCGGCACTTGATAGTTCGCGCCACCAACACGACGAGAACGAACCTCTACAAGCGGCGTTGTGTTTTCAAGTGCTTTTTCAAGTACTTGCATCGGATTTTGCTTTAATTTTTCTTCAACTTGTTCAAGCGCTCGATAGAGTGTTTTTTCGGCGGCAGTTTTATTGCCGTCTTTCATTAGATAATTAATCAGACGCGATGCAATCACGCTGTCATATTTCACATCAGGTCTATATGTTCGTTTGTAATTCCGTTTTTTTCTCATTTTTTACTTGCCTTTCTTTGATTTTTTTACACCGTAGAGACTTCGACTGCGTTTCCTTCCTTCAACGCCCGTTGCATCAAGTCGGCCACGGATAATGTGATACCGGACACCCGGTAAGTCTTTTACCCTGCCCCCGCGAAGCATAACAACAGAGTGTTCTTGTAAGTTGTGTCCTTCTCCCGGAATATAGGCTGTTACTTCATATCCATTCGTCAACCGCACGCGCGCCACTTTTCGGAGCGCTGAGTTCGGTTTCTTTGGAGTTGTCGTGAAAACTTTAAGACATACACCACGCTTGAAGGGCGAAGGCCGATCAAGCGGTTTATTTTTGAGGTAATTAAAATAACGCCCTAGTCCAGGGGTCTTCGATTTCTTTACCTGTTTCTTTCTTCCCTTTTTTAAAAGTTGTGAGATTGTTGGCATATCTTCGTAACGGCACAAACTATATCAAATCCTATTTTTCAGGACAAGACCACTCAACCCTTTATAAATAGAGAGGGGGGGTCCCTGTATCCTTCTTACGGAAAACCGAATTTCGGATATTGACCACATTCTACTGAAATCCTTTTGTTTTTGCAAATAGAATGCGGGCGCTCTGCTATCTACGTAATCAAACTATAGAGCGCGTCAACGATTGGAAGTATCAATCTGAAACCGAAAACGAGAAAAATGAAAAGTATCGGAAGGCTATACATCTCGAGACTTTTCATTATTTGGTTAGCTTTTGAGCTTTCCGGCAGAAGCGCATAGAGTACTTTCGAACCATCGAGCGGCGGGATTGGAACAAGATTAAAAACGGCGAGTAAAAGATTGATCCAGATAATGTAATGAAACGCCGTGAATAGAAGCTCATTTCCGAAATTACTTATACTTACAAGCTTCAATACTATTCCGAAAATTGCCGCGATCGCAAAATTACTTAAGGGTCCGGCGGCGGCAATCAATCCCCCGCCTTTTTTCGGATCTTTTAAATTGTATGGGTTATATGGAACCGGCTTTGCCCAACCAAAGACAAAATCACCAGGAAGAAGGATGAGGACGAGCGGCACGATAAATGAGCCGATAGGATCGAGATGTTTTAACGGATTTAACGTCAGCCGCCCTTGCAATTTTGCCGTCTGATCGCCGAGTTTATACGCGATCATACCGTGCGAGACTTCGTGCACGACAACTGAAAAGATCAGGATGACGATTTGAAATAGTGTTACCTCGATCATTGGTTTATTCCTTTTCTCTTGCCATTCATCATATACTAGTTTATAGTATTTCTAAATTTTACTGCTATTTTCATGAAAGAATGTGCATTATGCGGCAAGGGTTCGATATTGCGCGGCGCTCGCAAAAAGCTTCGTGGTCATTACAATCCGACACCGTTAAAACGAAAATATCCGAATCTTCAGTGGTTCACTCCCGAGGCGGGCAAGCGGCGAATTTTGGCGTGTGTTTCGTGTATTAAAACACACACGAAGAAAGCAGTACGGGTTTAATAAAGACAGGCTTTGTCTTCCGGGCTGTAACCCCGACGTATTCGATTAGATAGAATTAAGGAAGTTGGGGTCCCGACTTTTACTAAACGTCGGGATATACCGACCTATTCTCGCCAAACCTGCCGGCAGGCAGGGCTTCAGCGAGGCGAGTAGTACGTCCCGCACCTTTTGACGGGCCGTCGTATAGTGGTAGTACGTATGCATGGGGTGCATATAGTCCGAGTTCGATTCTCGGCGGCCCGACTGGAAGATTCTTAGTTCTTTGCCCTTGTGCTTTGGCGCTTTATTTTTTATTAACTAATTTATTAACGGTTATGAAAAACATATCGTTTCCTCTTTTCTCAACAAAGGTCAGTGGTGTTACTAAAAGATTTAATCTTGAGGATCCGGTTTCGCGGCGCGAGTATTTTGATCTTAAAGCGCGGGCTGATATTGAAAAAATAAAAGAATACTTGGAGGCAGGCAATACATTTGTCGCTTTTCTTTTAGGTAAAAAGAATTCGGGCAAAGGAACGTATGCGAAACTTTTTATGGAAGCAGTTGGTAGGGAACACGTTGCTCATCTTTCGGTTGGTGATGTTGTTCGAAACACTCATAAAGAGCTTAGTGATGAAGCGAAACGGGCAGAACTTCTTGAATTTTTACAAAAGCGATATCGCGGTTTTATTTCAGTTGAAAAGATTTTTGATGTGATTGAGGGACGAGATACAAAGACACTTCTTCCGACAGAAGTTATCTTAGCGCTCGTTGAACGAGAGATTGATCGCCTTGATAGAAAGGCGATTTTTGTTGACGGATTTCCTCGAAACCTTGATCAAATTTCTTATTCACTTTTCTTTCGATCGCTTATCGGTTATCGCGAAGATCCTGATTTTTTTGTGTTTATCGACGTGCCAGAGGCGGTTATTGATGAGCGGATGAAGCACCGCGTTGTTTGCCCTGTGTGTCAGACACCACGTAATACGAGAGTTCTATGCACAAAAGAAGTTGGATATGACGCTACGAAACAAGAATTTTATTTGATCTGTGATGATCCGAAGTGCGGCGGCGCCCGAATGGTTGCGAAGGAGGGTGATAGCTTGGGAATCGAAGCGATTCGCGATCGGGTTCAGCTTGATGAGCAGATTATGGAGACGCTTTCTACACTCCAAGGAGTTTCGAAAATTTATCTTCGCAATTCAATTCCTGTTGCGGGGGCGGCAACAACTATTGATGAATATGAGATTACGCCCGGATATCGGTTTGAACTTGAGGGAAGTTCACCAGCTCACGGAGTGAAAATCATTCAGGAGCCGTGGGTTGTAAACGACGATTCGGGTACGCCGTCGAATAGCTTGCTTCCGGCACCGGTTGTGTTGTCGCTTTTGAAGCAGATGGTTGAGGTTTTGGGATTGTAGATTCTCTTTTTCGGAAATCAAAAAACGGGACCAAGGCGGTCCCGTTTAGACTTTCTAACTATCCTGAATTTCTTCCAATTCTTTCTTTTCTTCGAATCCGTTTATCTTACAGATTTGATTTAGCCATTTATTCACTTCCGGTCTTTTTGCTTTCGTAGAATAGATAACCTGAAACTTTGATTCTTGCTTGGAGATTGTTGGAATAGGCATAGAATTATCGTTGAACAGTTACGGTGACCTCGGTGGGTTTAGTATTATCCCACGGGCCGACCCATTGATACAGCCAACGACCGATACCAATCATATTATTCGCACATCCGTGACTGCGTTGACTGCAAAATTCATTTGTCTTTCTCCAATACGCTTCGTGAACCGCTTGCCCTCCTTTCGAATACTCTGTTTGTACGCCGAAATACAGATTGAATCCGACACCCGGTAAATCGCAATCGCCTTGGCATTGCATATAGCGACTCGCCCATTTTCGGTAAATTTTTTGGCTCCCAAGTGGTGTTGGAGTACCATTCAACCCAGTTGCAATACAGGTTATAAAAAGTAGCCTATCTCCTTCATACACATATTCTTTCTTTTCAGAAAGATCGATGACTATTTTTTTATCACTTGTTTTTGTTTCCGGGAAAACTGTAATTTCGTTTTCGAGTAGCACTTTCCGTACCTCAGCAGGATTTGCTTCGATAAACCAATCGCTTTGATCTAGCCACCATGGTACGTCGACTTTCCAATGAATGCCGGGATCGATTTTATACCAAGAATCTCCATCTTTATCGAGTACAACATCTTTTACGGTTATAATTGAACTCTTCGGAAGTTTCCTAGTTCCATAGCAATAGCCTGGTGCCCAACATCGTAGTTTTCGATGTTCAAGTCCAGCGCCAGCACGAACCTCAAGACCTCCTTTCGTGACTTCGAGTAACGTTCCAATTGGATGTACTACTCGTTCAGGACCACAGTAAACGCCCTGCCCAGATCTGTTCAGGAGCATTTCTGGTTTTCCATCGTTTCCGATGCTGTAGACATAGAACTCGTGATACATATCTTTTAATGAATCGGGCATTTTCCATGAGAATCCGTGATTTTTGTCTTCGTACGGAAGATCTGGTCGAAAAAGATCGGCTTTGAAGCGTCCAACTTCTTTATTAATCACCTTTGTGATTTCGAATTCTTTGTCCTCAACTCTTCCGAATGGAAAGTCGAGAATTACAGCTATTTCAACGTTTTCAATACTGTCTCTTTTCTTTGCCCAACCAGTTATGACATCACACGAGGTGTTGTCGTGGTACCCGATATATTCGGATTCTGGTGGATTTGTTTTCGCAAGGCCGATGCTCGGCAGAAGCGAAAACAAGAATGCGATAAGCAAGAAACTAACAAGTTTCTTTTTAAGCATAAGCAATTCATTTATTTATTAAGTGCGGTTTCTAAAGCCGCGTTATGTCAAAGGACCTTGAAATCTAAGGCTTTTAAGATAACACAGACCGCTTTCCTAGTCAATAAAATAAAAATACCCCCAGGCGCAGGCCTGGGGGGTACTCCTTATGCATTCTCCCTTTAGCCGGAGTACATCAGCTTTTGGGGAAATCCCTGTTCTTCTCCATAAAGACCGGGAATCGTCGTGATATGGAGCCTAGCTGTTAGCTTTAGCTGAGGAAATCCGCTAGGCGATCCCCCAACTCTGCCGAGAATTTAGCACTTATATAACTCTCTGTCAATAGTTCTGATTTTAAGCTAGTAAGTAATAAAAAACACCATTGTATGGGTATTTTGCCTTTTGGGTACTTAAAATCCCGCTCTCTTAAGATTCCTGGTTAAATTCAGGTGGGTGATCTCAATTTGTCTCCAAGGAAACAAATACTCTTGATCTCCCTTTAAAAATTATTTCAGTCCGGAATCTTTCAAAAAGCAGGATCATTTATAGTATAAACCCTCTCCATGGAAACGCAAGTGGAGAACTCTAACTTCTCGCATTCTTTTCTACTTTGACAGAACCTATATTTTATGCTATATTCTCCCTGTCGAAAGCTTAAATAAGTTTATTTATCTTTGAACTTATTTAGCTTTTCGCTAAATAGGTTCTTTGAAAGAAAAATATATGAAACAATGTAACCATGCTCGGTTGTTTCTTTTGTTCGCTATTGTCTTTCTTGTCGCCTTTGCGGGTGGCACGATCGACTTAGCGGCCAAACACCGCCTTATTAAAGCGACTCGGGAGAGCAATGAGGTTCTCGTGAGTCAGGTTGATTCTCTTATACAAGATGGTCATAACTTGGCAGTTGAAAACCATAGTTGGGAAGAGAGTTATACTCGCCTTTCAGGTGAGTATACTAAGCTGCAAGACGAGAAAAAACTCGTCGATGAAGAAAGGTCTCGCGTGGAAGAAGCTAAAACTAAAGCGGAAGAGGCCAGGGCTAAAGCCGATCGAGACAACGCTCGGCTTGATGGGAAGGTCCAAGTTTTGGCAAGCCAAAGCAAGGATTTAACCAATAAAGTAGCGATTCTCAGTGTTACGAACACCGAACTTGTTTCAACGAACAAGGAGCTTGATACCAAGGTTCTTAGGCTCGATTATGAAAAAACTGACCTTGAAATTAGGAATGCCGATCTCGAATGGCGCAATAAATTTCTAAAGGCAAGGTACGAACCCAATATAACTTTGGGACAAAACGATCTTTTTGCTTTTTGGGGCGGTGAATTATATGGACGATCTCTAGAACTTCTTGGAAAGGAGTTCTCCATAAATCAATCGACGCTTTACAGGGATGGTACTTACTACTATCTCACTATCGATAAGCTCAAAGAAGTTATTGCGGCTGATTCTACTGATGCCCGCGAGTGGATAAATGATAAGTACGATTGTGATGATTTCACTGACACGCTCAAGGCTCGTATGGCTGAATTAGGTATCACAGCAGTAGGATTTGTCGGTGGAGAATTGCGAGATCCTATCACGAATACTCTCATCGCCGGTCATGCATGGAATCTTTTTTGGGTTTACGAAAACGGTTCGCCAATAGCGTATTATGTTGACCCGCAAGATGATGTAATGACTAGAGTTACTCCTGGTGGTACCACATTAATGAACGGGAAGTTGTATATACCAACGGAGATACGATATTAGTGTAGCCGAGGACATTAGCGCCAGGATCTTTATCCTGGCGCTTTTTTATTACCAATTTCTCTTTTCTCTCTGTTGCCAAAAACTTCCGGTTTCAATACCTTTTTGAGTTGCTAACCAGAAGATATCTTCGGCGGCTTCTTCGGGAGTACGGGGTGCTTCGTCGCCGCCCATTTGTGTTTTTACCCAACCGGGTGTGATTGCGGAAACTACAATCCCCTTTTCTTTTAAGCGAAAGGCGAGGGTTTTCGTGTACATATTGATTCCGGCTTTTGAAATACGATAGGAGGTACAAACCCATTCGTTTCTTATTTCATCTGAAAGCAATCCCGTTCCTGAAGAGATGTTTACGATGTGGCCGTCTGACTTAACAAGTGATTCAGCAAGAAGGCGTTCGGTTAAATCAATCGTGCCTACGACGTTAACCTCAAACGTCTGTCGAAGTTTTTGAATATCAAGTTCATTGTCTTCGTGTTCTAAGAGAATGCCTACGTTGTTTATGAGAACGTCGATCGGGGTGTTTAGCTTTTTGATTTCTTCAACAGCGGAAACAATTGTTTCCGATTTCAAATAGTCGAGCGGGATTACGGCCAGACGGTCTGATTCGATATCAACTTTACCGTCTACTGAGGTAGTCACAACACTCCATCCTTCATTTAGGAATTTTTTGACTGTCGCGTAACCGATTCCCTTACTTCCACCGGTTATGAGGATGGTTTGCATACTCGAGAACTTCAGGCTTTTTTCGGAATTTCGATATTCCCCCACACATCATCTTGTTCGCACCAGTATACAGTTCGATTATATTGTTTATTATTTTTTGAATCGTGACTGATGTCCTGTTTCTTTATAACCATTTCCTTACCGCACTTTGGACATTTCATATTTTGATTCTGCAAATTATTTTCCATAGTATTCTTTACTTTTTGGGTTCGAGGAGTTTGATGTGAAGTTCTTTGAGTTGGGATTCGTCTACTTCGGAGGGGCCGTCCATCAATAGGTCTCTGCCGTCCCCTGTTTTTGGGAATGCGATGACTTCGCGGATGTTTGGTTCGTTTTGAAGTAGCATCATCAAGCGATCGAAACCCCAGGCAATGCCGCCGTGCGGAGGTGCGCCCATTGCAAGTGCTTTCAACATATGGCCGAAGTTTTTCTGCATTCGTTCTTCGGCAAAACCCATTGTTTTGAAGGTGGCTTTTAAAAGTTCCGGCGTGTAAGCACGAATACTACCCCCACCGATTTCGTAGCCGTTCATCACAATGTCGTATTGTGTTGTGAGAATTGTTTCGATGTTTGTTCCGGCGAGATGATCGTTTATAAATTCCGGTTTTGGCAGTGAGAATGGGTTGTGCGTAAAGGTCCATCCGCTCACTTGCCCTGAGTTTGCCGAAGGGTCAGTTTTTTCGAAGAACGGAAAATCAACAACCCAGCAAAACGCGAGAAGATTTGGATCGTTCTTGTCTTTACGAACATCGGGGCGATCGGTTTTGTATTTTTCCATCGCTTCCTTATAGGTAATACGAGGAAACGGTTTTTCTTGGATTTTCTTTTCGGGATAGAGCGTTTCAACAAGTTTAATGAGCGCTTCTTCGTTGATTGCCATTACATCTTCCTGAGCAACGAAACTCATTTCCAAGTCGAGTTGGGTAAACTCCGGTTGGCGGTCGCCGCGGGTGTCTTCATCTCTGAAACAGCGCGCGAATTGGAAGTAGCGTTCAAGACCAGCAACCATCAAAAGCTGTTTATATTGCTGAGGTGATTGCGGAAGCGCGTAGAACTTGCCGGGGTAGACACGAGAAGGCACCAGATAGTCGCGCGCGCCTTCTGGGGTTGATTTTGAAATATCCGGGGTTTCGATTTCGGTAAATCCGTTTTCAATAAAAAAGTCGCGGACGAATTTTGTAACTTTCGAGCGATTGCGAAGATTTCTTTGAAGCCGTGAGCGGCGAAGATCGAGATAGCGATATTTCATTCGTACTTCTTCGTTGATTTCTATTCCGTCGCCGCTTACTTCAAACGGCATTGCCTCGGATTCGCTTAAGATCTCGAGCGATGTTACAGGAATCTCAATTTTTCCGGTCGGGATGTTTGGGTTCACCATATTAGCGGGTCGTTCTTTTACCTCGCCTTTTATTTTGATTACCCATTCAGAACGGAGTTTGCTCGCCTTTTCGTAGGTTTCTTTGTCGTTTGGGATAAATACCAATTGAACCGTGCCGCTTCGATCACGGAGGTCAACGAAGATGATTTTGCCGTGATCACGTCGTACATCTACCCATCCGGCACATTCGACTTCTTTTCCGACATATTCCCCCAGTTCGCTCGTTAGTGTTCTCATATTAGTACTTGGTTAGCTTTTTGGATTTTACACCCCAAAATCCAAGAATGCAAAATGTAGATTTTTTAACTTTTTCTACTTTCTTTCTCTATATATGCTTTTTATCATATATCAGAATCTGCTATAGCGTATTTTGATATATAGGGTATTTTATATTTTATTTAGTTACTTCATCCCTGATTCTTTCTCTGTTGATTTTAAGCAATTTTGTTTTTATCTTTAATAGTTTGACTCTTCGAATATCTTTATAACTCTGTTCTCTATCTCAAGGTGGATCCGACCATTTTTGTCGTTGCGATAAACGCTTGCCGCAATGTTTGCGAGACGACTGAGCGCATCTTTTGTTGGATGACCATAACTATTTTTGCCGACTTGGATAACTGAGAGCGCGGGCGTTGCTTCGCTCAAGAATTCTTTGCTTGAAGAATATTTTGAACCGTGATGCGGGACTTTCAAAATATCAATATCAAGATCGTACTTCTTTGTGAGGTATTTTTCCGTGTCTGTTCCAATATCTCCAGTCCCTAGTATTTTTACTCCTTCACTTTCAAGAAACGTTACGAGTGAGGATTCGTTAATTTCTTTGTTGTTGAGAAGACGCACATCGGGAGAAAGAATCGTAAGTGTACTCTCTTTATATTTCACTTGATCGGCTTCGTCTATAATTATCATTGGCACGTTTTTTTCTTTCGCAATTCTTTTAAATTCATTCCAGCTTTCGATTTCCCCATCTCTTCCGCTCCAGAGAATCGTGCCGACTTTGTAGCGCTTTAAAACGTCAATTAGTCCGTAGAAATGATCTTTTTGCGCGTGTGTAACGGCGATTATGTCTATATACCTATCAGTCGTCGAGAGAACTTCTGCTAGTTCGTAGAGTACGCTTTTATCGGGACCGCCATCGGTTAGAATTTTTACATTGCCAGGGAGAATCGCGAGTGAGCTGTCACCTTGTCCGACATCGAGAAAATAAAGATTAAGCGCCTCGACTTTTCTCTCGCCCGCGATATTTATCCAGACAAAAAGATTCGCGGCTATAAGGAGTGTCAGTAGAATTTTTTCCTTTTTACTCATAGGATTTTACTGAGGAGGTTAATGATTTGAATTTCGTATTCGAGCAGAAGTTTTAATGGCCAACTTAGAATTAACGCCAGATGATACGACCATAATCCCACAAAGCCGGTTATGAAGCCAAGCGCCATCGTAAATGGAACTGCTTCAAGAACGAGAAGGTTTGGGATAAAGGCGAATGGCGTAACAGCTTTAAACGTAAACCAGACAATCGGCATTGTGGCGAGTTGAGCTGAAAGCGTTGTTGTTAGATTTTCTTTCCAATTCAGCGTACTTTCTGTTTCGGGGTTTTTTCGAAAGAGTTTATCTATGTATGGCTTTAAGTACACGATTCCGAGAAGCGCGGCGAATGAAAGCTGAAAACCGGCGTCGAATAGAAGCACTTTAGGATTTACGACAACCATTACGGTCGCGGCAATTACGATTGCGTTTCTAAAACTATAAATTCGTCCGCTTTGCATCGCGAGCATCGCGATGATACCCATAATAGCGGCGCGGACGATTGATGCTTCGGCGCCTGTCATTACGACAAAGCCGATGATGACGAGAATTGTTATATAAAACGCCTTTTGTCTTTTTATGAAATATCCAAGAAGAAGCGAGACGACGGTCGCGACAATCGTGATGTTATATCCCGATAAAGCAACGATATGGCTTGTGCCTGTACCTTTCAACGCTTCTTTAAATCTTTCACTAAACTCACTTTGTTCCCCGAAGGTGAGACCAGCAACAAGCGCAGACTCTTCCGGACTTAATGTTTCGCGAAATACATTTAGGACTTTATTTTTGAATGTAAATAGTTTTTCTTTAAATTGGTTTCCGTATCCACCTTCTTTACTTATTACTTTTGGAAATCCTGCAATGAGGCGGTCGCTGCTTGATGATTTTTTGATGATTCCTTCGAGTTTTAACTTATCTCCGTAATGGTATTCAGGATATGGATCAAGATACGCGGTTATTTCTCCTTTAAGCGGCGGCTCGAGTTTAAATGTAAGTTCTTGAACTTTTATTTTCTGTTTCGGTTCTTTGATTATGATTCCCTCAAAACTTATTTTTTCATCGAGCGCGACTTTTTCTTTTGTCGCCGCAGTGTAGATGTGAAAGTAAAATGAGCCAATGAGGATAAAAAACCCTAGTGTACCAAGAATAATTTCTTTTTTGTTCTTTTTGAGAAAACCGTAGGTTATTTTTCCACCAGCAATTCCTAGAACAATTATCGTGATAAGCCAGCCGTTTACGTTGAGACTTCCCAGCGCGACGCCGATTAAGAAAAAGGTGGAGATCCAGAAGACAATGTCGTGAATTCGCATTGTTTGGATTATATGTTCCTTTTTTAGAAAACAAAAAGAGGGCGTTTTGATTGCCCTCTCCTTCAATCTCCTCTGATCAACAAAGAGGAGAAAATCCTGGCTCTATATGGGTGGTCGAAAGTTTCGTTCTTTGGAGGCGATTCAACTCTAAACGTTCGGGTTAAAAAGAGTTCCGCGCTTTACTCCACAAGAAACGACTATCGAGGTATGAAATCTTCTGCAGAAGAACCATCAGTACTTTGCAGTATGATAGTGGTCCATTCGGCGTGGGCTCTTCGAGTTGCGTCCTCGATAGCCCTTTAGTTGATCGTTTTCTTCCTATTCGGAATTGAACGTTTATACAACCCATATAGCAGGTCATAAGCAACATCTTCTGTCGCTTCGTCCTGTATACATCCTCTTCTTAAAGAGCATAGATACTATATCATAGTATTTATTTTTGTCAATAGACCCTTAATTTGTCCCTAGAAAACGAAAATCCCCCAGCCGTGGGGGGATTGGACAACCATACTACTACATAGAGAAACGAAAACTACTTACTACTCTACTTTTCTAACTTTCGACTAATAAAATTGTGAGTCCTGGGCACGACTTATGCCTGAACCAGTGTCTTTTTTCCCTTGTAAAGGACGGCTCCCTAGAAAGAAACCGCTCTATGTAGTTATTAGGGCCTTTTAAAGGGCTAAGAGGAATTTACTCTTCCTGATTTTATCTGTCAAATCAAACGATAATTCCTCCGCCGAGCATTCGGAGCTCACCAGAGCGATGTCCTGAGTTTACCGAGGGATTTTTTTGATAGAATACCGCTGATTGTCCAACAGTTACGAACTTTTGCGGTTTTTCGAATGTTAACTCGTATCGTGAACCAACTTTTTTGAAGTTTGCCTTACTTAATGGCTGACGGTAGCGGACACGGGCGAGCACAGTATCGGGTATAGAGTATTGAGTATGGGGGGTTATAAAATTTACGTTCGTGAGGGTTACTTCTTTTTTGTAGAGCGTTTCATTGTTTTCACCGCGGACAACGATGAGTTCGTTCTTTTTTATGTTTTTTCCTGCAACGTAGTACGGCTTTGATTCAATCTCCCCTTTTTCTTTTTTGAGATTACCGAGTCCGGTGCGCTGGCCAATTGTATAGAAATACACGCCGTCGTGCGTGCCGATGATTTTCCCTTCTTTTGTTATAACATTTCCTTTTTTGATGGGGATATATTTTCTCAGGAAATCACTCACCGAAATCTTTCCGATAAAACAAATCCCCTGCGAATCTTTTTTGTCCGCGGTTGGAAGTTTTGTTCTTTTTGCGATCTTTCGTATCTCGGGTTTTTTATATTCTCCGATTGGGAAAAGACAGTATTTTAAATCGTTTTGCGTGAGGGTCCATAGGAAATAACTCTGATCTTTGTTTTTGTCGTTCGCGGCGATGAGCGCATATTTACTTCCCTTTTTCGCGAGTTTTACGTAGTGGCCGGTTGCGATATAGTCGGCGCCGAGTTCGAGCGCTTTTTTGAGGAATAAGCCGAATTTAATTTCGCGGTTGCACATTACGTCCGGATTCGGCGTGATTCCCTTTTTATAACCGTTGATCATATAGCGTACTACCTTTGCTTCGTATTCTTTTTCGAGATCGAATGTGTAGAATGGAATCTTGAGCGCTTCGGCAACGCGGCGGGCATATTCAGCTTCTATTTCGTCGCAACCGTTTTCATTCCAACACTTCAGGTGAACACCGATAACGTTGTACCCCTCTTTTTTTAACAACAAAGCGGCGACCGATGAATCTACGCCTCCGGAGAGACCTACGAATACCTTTCGGCTTTGCTCAGGGTAAACCCTTCGGCTCCGATTTTGCTCAGGGTAAACTGTTTTTTTCTTCAGACTTCCCATTTTTATATTCCTGATATATACTACGATTTAATAAGAAATCACAAGCACTGATTTCTTTATTTTTGACTTATTTATTATATTCCAATGCTTAGTTATAACGAATTAAAACCAGGGATTATCTTCGAATATGAGAAACAGCCGTATCAGGTTCTTGAGGCGGCATTTCTTCGTATGCAACAGCGAAAACCGGTTATGCAAACCAAGATCAAAAATCTTTTGAATGGTCAGATTATTTCACGGAACTTCCACCAGAGCGATCAGTTTGAAGATTTAGATAATGATATTGAGCGGAAATCTATCAAATATCTTTATAACCATCGCGGGGAATTTTGGTTTTCTAATCTTAATGATCCAAAAAATCGATTCTTGCTTAGTGAAGAAGTGATTGGATCGAAGGGTCAATTTTTGAAACCTAACACTGAGGTTCGAGTAATGCTTTTCAAGGAAAAGATTGTTGATGTTGAGTTGCCGGCGAAGATGGACTTAGTGGTTAAAGAAACCGCCCCGAACGATCGGGGTAATACCGCGCAAGGCGGAACAAAAGTAGCGGAGCTTGAAACCGGAGCCAAAGTAAACGTTCCCCTCTTTATCAATACCGGAGATACCATACGCGTGAATACTGATCTTGGACAATACGTTGAACGGGTAGAGAAGAAATAGATTTATTATCCCCAATTAAGCGGCGTAGCATTTGTTGTATCAGAGTAACCTGATACAGCGTTGTTAGGTTGATTACTATACCTAGAGATATAATTGTTCTCTGGAGTGTGCAATATTGAAGTGTGATAACACTCTTCATGACAAACAATCGGTAACAGTTCCATGCTTATTACTGGTATCAGTAGAATCGTTCCATATAAACATTTAAACACTGTATAGTTTTTCATAATAATATTTTACAGATTGAATGATTGAGGAGAGGTTTCATCCCCTTCTTTTTTGGTTTCCTTTTTTTCTTCGTTTTCTTTTTGGGTACTCAAAGATTTATCGAGAACTGCGCGGAGTTCGTCCATTACTACCTGTTTTCGTTCCTTTTTAGGGCGGAGTACTTTTTCAAGTGGTTGCTCCATTCGGCGTTCAACTTTTTCTTCTACCATCTCCGCTTTCCCTGACCATTCAGCCGCAATCTTGCGTTCGACAATGTCTTGCGGGACGCCGTATTTTGTCTGGCTGTTTTTAATAATAACGTCTTTAAAGATTTCAATCGGCTTTTCGTACGGTGGCAGGGTTTCCGCGGAAAACGCTTTCGCGGTCACGCCATCAACCATCAACTTCACGTAAATATTGTGCTTCGGAAGGTTAATAAGATCGTTTGCCATAAACTCGGGCTCGAATTCTTTTTCTAAGAATTCCGCATCTTCGGCACCAATACGAAAGAGCACAAGCGTACCGACGTTGCCGAAAATCGCGTCGCGGACGATTGTATTATCCTTTGTCGAGAGTTGGGCGATATACTGGTGCGCGAGCGTTAAACAGAGGTGATATTTTCTTGCTTCGGATAAGATACTCGCGAATGATTCCGTTGAAAAGTTTTGAAACTCGTCGATATAGAGATGGAAGTCACTCCGCTGCGATTCCGGAACGTCAACGCGAGACATCGCGGCAAGCTGCATTTTCGTTACAATCATCGCTCCTAAGAGCGCGGAATTATCTTCCCCTATTTTTCCTTTTGAGAGATTCGCGATAAAGATCTTTTTTTCGTCCATTATCTTTCTGAAATCAATCGTTGAGTGAGATTGACCGATGATGTTTCGGACAAGCGGGTTTGAAACAAATTGCCCGACTTTGTTTTGAATCGCGGCAACAGCTTCTGTCGCAAACCGTTCGTTCCATGAACCGAATTCGTTTACCCAAAATCCTTTTACAACAGGATCTTTGAGATTGGCAACAACTTTTTTGCGGTATTCTTTTTCGGCAAGCATACGCATAATCCCCAAAAGCGTTGAATTCGGAAGCTCGAGCAAGGCAAGCAACGTATTATTCAAAATATACTTCATCCGTTCTGACCAGGCGTCGGCCCAGATTTTTTCGAACACCGCCATAAGCGCCGAGGCGACAAGATGGCTGAATTGACCGCCGATGCGCTCTAATGGATTAAACGCAATCGGGTTTTCCATATCATGCGGGTTGAAATAGATTACATCGTCAAGACGATTCTCCGGGACGAATTCTAAAACACGCTCGGCGAATTCACCGTGCGGATCAACGATACCAACACCTCTGCCAGCACGGATATCTTCGATTGCCATATTTTCCTCAAGCGTTGATTTGCCGGTGCCGGTCTTACCGATGATGTAGACGTGGCGGCGGCGGTCATCTATTTTGATGCTGAACTTTGTTTTCTTACTGCGGAAATTTGTTTGACCTATTGTGACGCCTTCTTGCATTGTTTTTTTAAGATTTAGAAACTTCTACGGGCGCGCCGCCTTTTTTCGACTGGATAACCCGGAGCATCGGAGCACCAACCGCGATCGTCGGAAGATGGAATACCGTCGCGAGCTCTTCCGTACTTAAAACAAAACTTTTGCCCGGGCTCGAACTTAATTTTTTCTGACCGCGGTAAAACCGCGCGCGGCACATTCCATAGATTGCTTCTTTTCTTCCTTTAAGCTTCTCATTTTTGCCCCGCACATACCATTCTTCCGGAGGTTCGGTCGTTGTTTCTTCATCAGCGTCGAAGGCATTTAAATCTTGCGTATTCAACTGGCGGAACGCGCCGGTTAAAGCAAGGACGTGATTTTTATTCAAACTTCCTTCCTTATCAATCAAAAGAAACCTGATATTCGTTTCGAATCCAAGTTTCGCAATTTTGTTTTCAATGGATTTCATAATCCATTTTTCTCCTTCCGTGAGATTTGGAACGCTTTGCGGTTTTTCTTCCGGTTTACCGGGCCATTCGGGCTGTTTTGCCGGAGCTTGTATAAGATTTTTTGCAAATATTCCCGCATGGTCGAGGAGTGTTGGCTTCGATTCTTCTTTTCGTCCAGCGATTTTCGCTACAATCTTTTTCCCATTTTCTTGCCATTTATTCCCTTTATCCGTAGGACGGATCAATATTTGCAGAATAATTGTTTCAGTCCCATCAATGCCGGACATTGCTTCAAGAAGCGGCGCTATTGTATCAATACCTTTTTCTTTTTCTTCGGTTGCCGAGGGACTCTCGAAAGCGAGGTAGGTGCGGATTGGATACGGATCTTCCTTTTTTAGCATCATATCCGTCCCCCAGAGATCATACGTTCCGTCCGGAAGTTTCTCCGGAAGTTTTTTCAGATAGTCTTCGGTTTCAATAAGTTCGGCCCCTGGGTATTGCGAGAGGAGCGCGGACTCGATAAGTTTTCGGGCGCCAGTTGGAACGCGGAAATAAAACCTGAACTCTTGAATCGTTGCCACAATTTCAATCGCGATCCACCCTTTTACAGCATGGAGCGCGCTAAACACCTGTTCCATCGCTTTTGGCGGACGGACATTGTCTCGTGGGACGCGAAGTTCGAGCATTACCCATTCAATCTTTTCACGCTTTTCAACCGCTTTGTGCGTTAGGCGATATTCGATAAAGAAGAAAAAAAGAACGGCGGGCAACAAAACCCACCAAAAATCAACGGCGATCTCAAGGATATTTTTAATGATGTCGAATGCCATTACATTAGAACCCATGGGCTCTATGCTACAGTATACCGTCCGTCGGGCAGTTTTTTGAAGTGCTTTTTACTTTGAAGGTTGAGGATAACTGTATTTTTCTTAAAAGGCCTTTCAGTAGTTACCCCCTCTACCACCGCGGCTTGAGTCATTGGACCCTTTTGTTTCAAGAGTCTCGCAATAACTTCGCGCGCCGTGCCTGGAGTGAAACCGTGTTCTTTGAGACCATAGGTACCTCGCCCGACAAGAACAAAGCGTCCGTCTTTAATGAGTTCGTTGTGTACCGTGCGATGATCCGCTTGTTTCCGATCAATGCCGAGACTATTCACTTTTTTCGCGATATCAATGAAGTGAAGCGGCTTTGTTTCTTTTCGAAGCACCAAGTACGCTTTGTCGCGGACTGTTTTCGGAACGATTTCTATCCAATGCGTTAATCCGAAATCTCCATACGGATTCATTCCAAAGTTTTTTGAAACTGTAAGATAGTTCATCGCTACAGGTTCATTGATCTTGTGCGGTTCGATAATTTCTCGGAGAAATTCTAAAAAGCGTCGCTCTTCAATAAGTTCTTTTTTACGATCTCCCGCTTCGTCGATAATTGTTTTTACAAGCGCAAGCGCTTTTTTATAGGCTGATTCCTCGTAATACCAAAACGGGTGGAGGTGATCGTTTTCTTCAACAAACATTGGTCTTTCTAAAATCGTGAAAAGGAAGACAAGTTTATTCGCGAAAATCGGTGTTTCAAAATCGGTCCGCCACAAGTTGCCAAAGTCGCGCACCAGGAGATCGTGACGTCGAATATGGCCGATGCCTTCGAAGTAATTTTTAAGAAATTCTCGGATTGCTTCGGTGTCAGATTGTTTTGCTGTTTCTGCTCTTAGAACTTCGAGAGAACTATTGGCAATTTGGCGGATTCGTTCCCGTGTTACATCGTTTTGTTTGCCGAGTTCGGCGAGCGTCAAAGGCGCCTCTGATTCAAGCCCGAATCGTTTTACGAGTATTTTCGACTCACGTTCTTCGAGGTTTGAGAGCGCTTTTTTAAGATAGTTTGAGAGGTTGAAATTTTCGGTTAACATCGATGCGGTAAGAATACACCTTTTTGGCTTCCCCGTCAACTCTATGTTCTTATTTGGACCAGCTTCCTAGCCTTCTACTTCTGTCGTTTCAGCTTTTCAGCAATAACAAGGAGCGGGCTTGCGACAAAGATCGAGGAATATGTACCGATAACGGTGCCGACAAGAATCGTAAGAATAAAGTAATGAAGCGAGAGAGGCCCTAGAAGGAATACCGTGATAAGCACGACGACAAGCGTTAATGACGTGTTGATTGACCGCGTGAAGGTTTCGTTGACGCTTCTATTTACGATAGTTTCAAGATTTTCAGATCCGTAGTGACGCAAGAGGTTTTCACGCGTGCGGTCGAATACAACAATCGTGTCGTGGACTGAGAAACCGATAATAACAAGTAGGGCAACGATGAAATTCGTATCTACTACAAGCCCATAATAATGCCCTAGGAACGCGAAGAGTCCCGCTGGAATTATCGCGTCATGAGTAAGTGTTAGAAGCGTAATCAAACCATATTTCCAAGAACTTACAGGGCGGGAAACTTTGCGGAACGCCCACGCAACGTAAAGTGAAATAAAAATAAGGACAAAGATAACAGCGAGAATGGCTTTTTGCCGCAACTCTTTTGAAACCGACGGACTTGTTGACCAGAAATCGAGGTCGGCAACTTTGTTCGCACCGAATTTTTCCTGAAGTTTAGCAAAATTAGCCCGGCGATCCGCATCTGAAATTTGTTCAAAGACAAGCGAATATACCGCACCACTTTCATCAATGGAGATCGCGGGATTTTCGATTTTTAACTCTACTTCGAAGAACTCTTTGATTTCTTTCGTATTAGTACTTTCTACCCCAATTTGCCAGAGCGAACCATTTTGAAAATCAACGCCGAGGCGGAATCCGAAATACATAATGCTCGCGATCGCGGCAACGAGAAACACGCTCGAGATACTCAAAAATATTTTTCTGTTGCCGATAATGTTCATCATATTAGCTTAACTTCTGCATAGGTTTATTTTTCATAAAGACTCTCAAAAGCGTTCGTGTTACAAAAATCGCGCTAAACATACTTACCACAACACCGATTAAAAGCGTGAGCGCGAATCCGCGAACAAAGCTTGAAGTGAAATAGTAGAGAATAATTGACGAGATAATAGTTGTTGTATTTGAGTCTCGGATTGACGGCCAGGCACGGCGGAATCCTTCCTCGATAGCGCTTAATTTTGTAATACCTTTCGCAAGCTCCTCTTTTGTTCTCGCGAAGATAAGAATGTTCGCATCAACAGCCATACCGATTGAAAGAATGAAACCAGCAATACCAGCGAGCGTCATTGTAAAGTTTGGAATGCTTTTAAAGGCGCCGAGGGTCAGAATTACGTAAAAGAAAAGGGCAACAACCGCGAAAAATCCCAAGCCGCGGTAGTAAATCACCATAAAAAGCATCACAAGGAGCGTCCCTACAACACCAGCGAAGATCATTTTTTCGAGCGCGTCGGAGGCGGCAGTCGCGCTTACTGTTCTTTGATTTACGAGGTTGATCGGAGCAGAAAGAGCGCCGGCGTTAAAACGTTCGACAATGAGCCGCGCTTCATCGATTGAAAAGTCGCCAGTAATTTGGGCACTGCCTCCGGGGATTGCTTCATTCACTGTCGGCGCTTGAATTAATTCACCGTCAAGAAATACTCCAAGCGGTTTTCCGATATTTCGAGTTGTAATCTCTTCGAAAAATTTTGCCCCTTCTTCATCAAACTCAAGCAAGATAAGCGGCTTGCGTGTTACTTGATCGAGATCTACTTGGGCGTTTTTGATGTATCTGCCGGTTAGTTCAGTAAGCGCAAACACAGCTTCGTCCCCTTCCCCTTGGACTTCGCGGAAATCAAGAAGCGGTGTTGAACCGATTTGAGCAATTGCTTCTTCAACGTTCTTTATGCCGGGCAGTTCAATAATAAGCTCATAACTTTTTCCTTTTTGGGCGGTTGTTACTTTTGGTTCGGCGACGCCGAATTTGTTTACACGACGTTCGATGACGTCCCGTAAGCCTCCGACAACGCTTTCGTAATCGGATTCTTTGACCTGATCTAAATTAATTTCATATACAAGGGCGCTTCCTCCAACAAGATCGAGACCAAGCCGCCAAGCATTGAATCTGTTGAACCAAAGATCGGGAGCCGTAAATTCTTTTTGAAGAACTGGAACAACGATTTTTTCTTGCGGGGGCGGAATAATAAAAACCGCCGCTATGGAGGCGAGAATGATGACACTTATGAATACAAGAATGGATTTCCGTTTTTTCATTATAAGAGTATCCCTAGTGCCCCCACCAGGGATCGAACCTGGGACCTTCTCCTTAAAAGGGAGCTGCTCTACCAACTGAGCTATAGGGGCAATCGATACGTTTTTAGGGCTTGTAACGCATCTTTATTTCTTTCTCTATAACCATCTTTTTAATGGGGTTATAGGGGCCGCAGTCGATTCTTAAAAAATCAACACCGCTCGTTTGGTGCTTTCAGAGCCTACACCATTTCATACGGGTTTTCAACTTTATCTACTCTTCTTTCAGTTCTTTTCGTAAGTTCTCGAGAAGTTTTCTCGCTTCGGCATTCAACTTTCGCGGCGTTTTTATTTCAAGATCAACAACAAGATTTCCGTGAGGCGGCATTCCTTCTTTCCCAACAACAATCGGTTCTTTGAGATTGTGGCCAGGAGCGATCGCAATTTTTATCTTTCTGCCACTCAATGTCAGGATTTCGATTTCTTTACCAATTAGGATATCAACAATATTGGCTTCTATTCTTGTATATAAATCAGCGCCGCGGCGTTCAAATTTCGGATGCGGTTTTATTTTAATCCGTACGTACAAATCACCTGCTTCTGAACCGCGTTCTCCCACCTCGCCCATTCCTTTTATTTTTATAATCTGACCGTTTTCGATACCGGGGCGAACTTCAAGGGTCGCTGTCTTTTTTCCTTCCACGCGTCCGTGCCCTTTGCAGGTTTCGCAGGTTTTATTTGGAATTTGGCCCGTGCCGTGGCATTTATTACAGGCGACAACTTGGGAAAAACTTCCGAAGAACGTATTTCTCATTTCTTTAATTTCTCCCCGACCAGCACAGGTAGCACAGGTTGTAAAACCCGCTTTGGTATCGTACCCTATGCTATTACAGGTTTTGCACCGTTCGAACGTTTTAAACTCAACTGTATTTTGCTTTCCCTTATACGCCTCTTCAAGCGTTATTTCTTCGACAAGTTCAAGGTCCGAGCCGCGTTGGTATGTGCGGCGTTTTTGTTTGACGCCTAATCCTTCAAAAAACGCGTCAAAGATATTTCCGATATCCCCCATTTCTCCGAAATTGACGTCAAATCCCATATTGCCCATATTGCTAAAATCAAACCCTTGCGCGCCGCCAAAGCCGGACTGAGCACCGCCCTCAAACACGTGTCCGAAGCGGTCGTACTGTTTTCTTTTTTCAGCGTTTGAAAGTATTTGATACGCCTCATTGACTTCCTTGAACTTGCTTTCATCGCCACCGCTTTTATCGGGGTGGTATTTATGAGCAAGTTTTCGGTAGGCTTTTTTTATGTCTTCTGTTGAAGCGCCACGTTCAACTCCAAGAATTTTGTAGTAATCCTTCATCTTACAAGTATGTAGTGTGTAGAAAGTAGAATGTAGTAGAAAAGGGAGCGGAGCACTAATCGATTTTTTTCTTACTTAATTCAGGACGATAATTTCTCGGCTTCGAGATTCTAAACGAATAAGCGCGAAACCGGAAAATAAGAGGACTTGGTATACCACGTACCCTATTGGCGCGACAATCCAACGTACCGCGAATGATATGCTTTTTATGACAAGAAACACAACAATAATTAAAATAAACTCAACCATTAATTTGCCGTCCGCGGGAAGAGCATTGTAGTTATTTTTCGCCTCCTTATAGAGATCATTCGTAATCGCGTCTTTTTCCTCGGTAATGCTTTTTACAAGATCACTGACCTGGTTTTTGACTTCTGACTTTGCCGATTCAACCGCCTCTGTTTTTACTGCTTCTGGAATTTCCGCACCTCCCGCGATACTTTTCAGAAGTTCGCCGTTGATATTTTTCTCGATAAATCCACCAACGCCGTTACTTAATGCGCCCATAAAACTTTCTATATATTTCTCAAGCATTGGCATTGTTGAGTCTACAAGGTAGCTGAAGGTTCTTTTACTCAGGTTTTCGCTTCGTAAGAATGCCGCCGAGTAGGACACGGCTATGATGAGCGCGAGCGCAGTTAGTGATCCTCCAATCACTATTTTCGATACTCTAAAGTAGTCGATCCTCAATTCATTTTGGAGCTCGTTTCTTCCCATATGATGAGCGAAAAAAATCCATAGCGTCGCGACAACAAATCCTGTTAGGACAAGGATTGAACTGTAACCCGCGAGCGGCAGGAACATCACGATCATTTCAAGCGTGACGGCGAGGGTAATCTTTCCAAAACTTTTTATGAAAAGTGCTTGGAGAACAAAAAATATGAGAAGCATCGCCATTGCGACTCCCGTAAGAACAAGGCTTTTTACTTCGGCCGCGAGGAGAAAGTCACCTAAGAAATATCCCGCAAAAAACGCAAAGAGCGTTGCGACGCTTACTAGGGCAACTATCTTTATAGGCGAGTAATCGACGTCAGCTGAAATGTCGGAGGTTACTTTTGTGATAAGGGATGGTTCAGGCATTCGTTTCGTTTCCCTTATCGTACATCGCTTTGCCTATTTTTTGAAGTTCTGTTGAAAGTTCCGTAAGAGATTTCTGCAAATTTTCTTTGTCCGTTTCCGCGGCGGCTTTTTTCACTTCTTCTATTTTCGCTTTGATGCCATCTTTTATTTCTTGCGATACTTTCTCCCCTGCTTCGTTTACCGATTTTTCAGCGAGATAGATCGTATTTTCCGCCTGGTTTTTTAATTCCACGAATTCTTTGCGTTTTTTATCTTCTTCGGCGTGCGAGGCGGCTTCGGTTTTCATTCGTTCGATATCTTCTTTTGAAAGATTTGTTGAGGCTTCAATACGAACTGATTGAGTTTTTCCGCTTGCCTTATCTTTTGCCGAGACGTTTAAGATACCATTCGCGTCGATATCAAAGGTAACTTCGACTTGCGGCATGCCTCGCGGCGAGGGCGGAATGCCATCGAGGATAAAGCGAGCAAGCGTTCTGTTATGTTCAGCCATTTCCGCCTCCCCTTGGAGGACGTTGATTTCAACCGATGTTTGGTTATCAGCGGCTGTTGAAAATACCTGGGATTTTGAAGTCGGAACCGTCGTATTTTTATCGATGAGTTTCGTAAATACGCCTCCGAGCGTTTCAATACCGAATGGTAGTGGCGTCACATCGAGAAGTAAAACATCTTTTATTTCACCTTCGGTTTTACGACCTTCCTTTTTTGCCGCTAAGATTTCACCTTGAATCGCGGCGCCGAGTGCCACAACTTCGTCCGGGTTAATGTTGCGGTGTGGTTCTTTACCGAAAAGGTTCTTTACGGCTTCCTGTATCTTCGGCATACGCGTTTGACCGCCAACAAGAATAACTTCATCAATATCCGAAAGTTTGAACCCCGCTTCCTCAACGGTTTTTCTTGTAAGTTTGATCGAGCGATCGAGAAAATCATGAACAAGCTCTTCGAGCTTTGCTCGCGTGAGTTTCATCACAAAATGCTTCGGACCAGCTTCGGTTGATGTGATGTAGGGAAGATTTATCTCGGTTTCAACTGAGGTTGAAAGTTCGTGTTTCGCCCGTTCCGCGGCTTCTTTGAGACGTTGAATCGCGAGCGGATCTTTTGAAATATCAATTCCTTCCTGTTTTTTATATTCGGCTACGAGGTATTCGTTAACGCGGCTATCAAAGTCGTCTCCGCCCAGGTGCGTGTCCCCGCCTGTTGTTTTTACTTCTATTGTCTGCTCTTTTGTTTCGCTATCATGGCTAATTTCTAGTACCGAAACATCGAATGTTCCGCCGCCAAAATCGTAAACTACGATTTTTTGATCCTTCGTTTTACCCAGACCGTAGGCGAATGCCGCGGCGGTCGGTTCATTGATAATTCGATCCACTTTGAGTCCTGCGATCTCTCCGGCATTTTTTGTCGCCTGCCGTTCGGCATCGCCGAAGTAGGCGGGAACGGTAATTACCGCTTCTTCGATTTTTTCACCGAGACGCGTCTCCGCGTCCGTTTTTAACTTACTTAAAACCATCGCAGATATTTCTTCCGGTTTGTACCATTTGTCTCCCATTTTGATTTCGGTACCGCCGTCGGAGGCTTCCTTAATCTCATAAGGCAAGAGTTTTTTGTCACTTTGCACTTCTTTATCGGAAAACTTTCTTCCAATAAGACGCTTCATTGAATAAATCGTGTTCTTCGGATTCGTCACTGACTGCCGTTTCGCGAGAAGCCCTACGAGACGTTCGTTTGATTTCGAAAGCGCGACAACCGAGGGAGTCGTGCGATTCCCCTCCTGGTTTTCAATAATGCGGGGCTCGCCGCCTTCAACGACAGCAACCGCCGAGTTTGTTGTTCCTAAATCAATGCCGATAATTTTCATAGTATGTAGAAAGTAGAATGTAGTAGAAGAGTGACCTTTTGTTTTAATTAATTATTTTGCTACTTTGACGCGCGCCGGACGGATAACTCTTCCGTTTAACATATATCCAGCGCTTAATTCTTCAGTTATTTTTCCCGGTGCTTCGTCTTCTTCGCTTTCCGCGACTGCTTCGTGGAGCGTTGGATTAAATTCATCTCCTTTTTTTATCGGAATCCGCTCAAGCCCCCGCCGCTTCAAAATATCCATCAGTTGCGTCTTAATCATACGCACGCCTTCGTTTGATTCTGCCGTACCCGATCGCATTGCAAGATCGAAGCTATCGAGAATAAGTGTTAGATCGAGCATTACATCCTCCGTACCGAATCGTGCTATTTCTTCAAACCGTTTCAGTTCATCCTTTCTATAGTTTATAAGATCGGCCTTTGCACGCTTCCAGCCATCTAGGTATTCCTGCTTCTCTTTTTCAAGGCGAACAATTATTTCTTCGGGCGAGCTTTCTTTTGTTTCTTCCGAGTTGTTCTTTTCTTCGTTCATAAATTCTTACCTATTGTATGAAAAATTGCGTCTTTGTCAACGCATTTACAGTCGTCGTATTGAGTATATAGTATAGAGTATAGAGCTTATTTTGAATTTCTAAACCTTATGTTTCTCTATAATACACTCACTAATCGTAAAGAAGAACTTCAGAAATCGAGAAAACCGATTAAACTTTTCGTCTGCGGTCCGACTGTTTACGACTATTCGCATATCGGACACGGGCGAACCTATATTGCTTTTGATACATTTGTGCGTTACGCGCGAAGCCAGGGCTATAAAATATCTTATCTTCAAAATATCACTGACGTTGATGATAAAATCATCAAGCGGGCCGCAGAAAAAGGAGTATCGGCACTTTCTCTTGCCCGAACTTTTACACGGGCCCACTTCGATGACATGAAAAAACTTGGTGTGATTTCGGTTACGAAGTACGCGCCGGCAACAAAATTTATTCCGCAGATCGTGAAGCAGGTTGAGACTCTTGTCGCGCGAGGCTACGCGTACAAAATTTCTGACGGGTACTACTTCGATATTTCGAAGTTTAAGGAATATGGCAAACTTTCGAAGCGAACTGTGCTTCAAGCAGAAGACGCGATTTCCCGCGTTGATGAGAATGCGGAAAAACGAAATAAGGGAGATTTTTGCTTATGGAAATTTTACAAACCCGGTGAACCCTCTTGGAACACCCGCCTTGGGAAGGGACGACCGGGATGGCATATTGAAGACACCGCTATTTCTGAACATTTTTACGGACCGCAATATGATATTCACGGAGGCGGTATTGATTTGAAGTTTCCTCATCACGAAGCAGAGATTGCTCAACAGGAGGCGGCTTCGGGTAAGAAACCGTTTGTCCGTATTTGGATGCATACGGGTTTCCTTCTTATCAATAACGAGAAGATGTCGAAGAGTTTGGGTAATTTTCTGACTATCCGAGATTTCCTTAAGAAGCATTCAGCGCTCATCCTTCGCTACCTTGTTCTTCTTCATCATTACCGCTCGCCTTTCAACTATACCGAGACGACTATAGAACAAGCCGAGAATGGTCTTCAGAACTTGCGACTTACTTTGGAACGACTTCGTTTTATTGAACACTCCAGTAAAGCGAAAAAATCTTTTGAGATTAAAGAGTTCATTACGGCGGCTGATCGCGATTTTTATCGGGCTATGGACGATGATTTTAATACCCCCGAGGCGGTTGCCGCTCTTTTCAAGCTTATTACTCCCCTTCAGAACAAACTTTGGCTTCTTTCAGGAGCTCAGGCGAAGGAGCTTTCTCGCTTTCTTCTCAAAAAACTTGAGCTTTTAGGGATTGCTTTCATCACGTCTCCAGCCCCTCTCAAAGCGCGAACGCTCCTTAAACAACGAGAGAAATTGCGCGGTAATCAACAGTTTATTCAGGCTGACGGCTTGCGGAAGAAACTCAGCGCGCTAGGATTTACGGTAGAGGACACACCTCTCGGACCATTCCTATGGCGCACCAACCAAATTTAAAACTTCCTCCTCAGGACCTTGAGGCTGAACAATCGGTACTTGGAGCTCTTATGATCGACAAGGACGCGATTTTCAATATCGCGGATGTTTTGTCGCCGAATGATTTTTATAAGAAAACACACGCGGAAATCTACGAGGCAATTCTTTGGTTATGGGAACGGCACCAGCCGATTGATATTTTGAGCGTTACAACACGCCTTAAGGACGCGGGACAATTACAGGATACGGGCGGGTCGAGCTATCTTACCGAAATTATTAATATGGTGCCGACTTCTTCGCACATCACGCATTACGCGAAGATTGTCCGCGACAAACACGTCTTACGGCAACTTATCAACGCCTCGGCGGAAATCACGGAAACTGCTTTTGACACCTCGTCTGATCTTGATGAGGTTCTTGATTCAATCGAACAGCGGATTTTTGGCATTTCCCAATCTTCGATTACAAAAAACTTTGTCAGTATCCGGGAAGATCTTCAAACCGCGATTGAACGGATCGAAAAACTTCATGAGGGCGAAGGAGAAAAACTTCGTGGCGTCCCGACAGGATTTACGAAGCTTGATAATCTCCTTTCAGGACTTCAGAAATCTGATCTTATTATTGTCGGCGCGCGGCCGTCATACGGAAAAACTTCTTTCGCGCTTGATATCGCCCGCCACGCCGCGATTCATACTGATCAACCGGTTGGCATTTTCTCACTTGAAATGTCACGGGAACAGGTTATTGATCGTATTATCAGCGCCGAGGCAGGCGTTGATCTTTGGAAGCTTCGTACCGGACGGCTTCGCGATGAAATTGATTTTCAAATGATTCAGGCTTCGGTTGATAAACTTTCTCGGGCGCCGCTTTTCATTGACGACACACCATCGCCGAATATTATTCAGATGCGTTCGATGGCGCGACGGCTCCAAGCAGAACAAAAGGGCCTCGCGCTTATTGTCGTTGACTATCTTCAGCTTATCCAACCGCGGACAAATTCTGATAATACTGTCCAACAGGTTACCGAAATTTCACGCGGACTTAAGGGCCTCGCGCGCGAACTTTCCGTTCCGATCATCGCGATTTCCCAGCTCTCCCGCGCGGTTGACCAACGTGAAATAAAAATTCCGAAACTTTCTGATCTTCGCGAATCAGGCTCTATTGAGCAGGACGCGGATGTTGTGCTTTTCATTCATCCTAAAGATCGCGATCGGACGAACGTACCGCCGGAAGAACAGGGCTTGGTCGAAATTATTATCGCGAAGCACCGCAATGGGCCTCTTGGTACTGTCACACTTCGGTTTGAGAAAGAGAAAACAAGTTTTCAGAATATTGATACGCATTATGACGATCCCGGAACCCATTAAGAAATTCGTCGATATCTTTTCCGAACTTCCGGGCGTTGGACCTCGGCAGGCAATTCGGCTCGCGTTTCATTTTATTACTTCCGGAGCAAATACTATCGAAGAGGCTCGAAGCGCGCTCGGGATTCTTGGAACACTCAAGCCCTGTAAAAATTGTTTTTTTATTACCAATAACAAAACGGGGCTTTGTGATATTTGCAGTGATGAGCGGCGAGACAAACGGACTATCGCGATTGTTGAAAAAGAAACTGACCTTCTTTCCCTTGAACACACCAAGCGGTTTCGCGGACGGTATCTTGTTCTTGGAGATCTTAAGAAAAATGGTTTGCTTGATCCAAGCCAAAAGCTTCGGCTTAAGAGCCTTCGGGATTGGATTAAAAAGGAGCTCGGGGGTACCGCGGATGAAATCGTCATCGCTGTAAACCCTACAACCTATGGTGATTTGAATGCCTCTGTTATCCGCGGCGAACTTCAAGATTTTGCGAAAAAGATAAGCTCTTTAGGACGCGGAATTCCGACAGGTGGTGAAATTGAATTTGCTGATGAGGAGACGCTTGGTGAAGCCTTGACGCGCCGGAACTAGCTCGGCATAGTGTGAGGGCGTAACCTAGTCGGAGGTTGTTTTATGAGCGTGTTCTTTAGAAAATTCTCTATGAACTACCCTATTTCGCATTCCCATTCTAACGATACAGAGACTGAGACGTCTTTTGATATAGAGACAATTGAACTCCGTAGAATTATTGAAAACGTCAGCGTTGAACTCGCGGTACAGAAAGATATTCTTGGATACTGTTGTATGGAACTTATGGGCATTGCCAAACCATTGCAACAAGCCATTCCATTGATCGATATTGGTGTTCCTGAAGCGATTGATGACTATGTCTATGATCTAGGAGAAAAGTTCTATGAAATATTCGCCCGAAGAGAGTTGGAAAAAGACGTCGAGGCGGCTTACGTTGTTATCAAACTGAATTTTGAGGTGCCGATGCTTCGACAAACTCCGCAAGGTATCAGAATCCGTCGCTTTGGCAGTCGAGATGTTATGGTAGCTGCCTATCAAACAATCCAACCCCCGGTAAGAAAAGATATCTTTATTATGACGCCGAGCGCTTCGGAGAATACGATTCAGACTACTGCCTATTTTACATTACACCTGCTTCAAGAATTTCTTCACGGGTATGTTTCTTATTAAATAACCGCCTTTTTTATTAGGCGGTTATTTTTACGATCTCAACTTCAGTATAGTGCTCACGATTGCTTTTCTTTTTATCAAACCTATTTTTTGAGTGATACCGATAGACGATTTTTCGTTTTGCTCGTCCTTCTTTTGTTATCTTTGCTTCAACTTTCGCGCCTTTCACGTACGGGGCTCCAATCTGAGGTTTTTCACCACTTACTAAAAGTACCTTATCGAAAACAAAATCAGAACCGGCCCCCACCTTCGCTGAAGCTCCGGCGGGCAGGTCGGCTATGATTCGATCAACTTTTATCTTTTTTCCGGGGGTAACTTTGTATTGTTTTCCGCCGGTTTCGATGATTGCGAACATTGGAAATAAGATTAGCGATATTGCGGTCTTTCGTCAACCCCGCGAGGTTTAGTTGAATGAAACAATATAGAGCGCGAAAACAAGCAGGAGGAGCGAGAAAACAAGAGAAACGCTTCCAAGGATGTACGCAAGCGTTGTTTCTTTTTCAATAAGCTCACGACCGATAATCCAATTTATAAGGAGCACCCCGAGACTCATACCCATAATTTTGTAAAACGTGGCTATTGTTCCTACAAGATCTGCCTTGCCGCCTTTTCCAAAGTGAAATATTAATTCCCCGCTTATACCTCGTGTATTTAAGTATCCCACGAGAGTCGCGAGAATAAGTGCCACGAAGCTTATTATAAAAAGTGTTGTGAGAGGTTTGGGTTTCATTGGTTCCAAGGCGAGGGTTGTTTATCTCTTGAATTCGTTTTCTTCTGTTGTAGTATTCTCCCCTTTGTCTATCATAGCCGTTTCAAATCCTGAAACCTTGTTATTTTTAAACGTACTTCCTTTACTTTCGTTTAAGATGCCTACACTTCCTTGTCTACTCTCTGAACTTTTCCCTTTATTTATTCTAAAAATAACCTTTAATTTTTCTATTAGATTTATTCTGATCATTTATTTTTTAATTCTTTATTTGACTGTAGCCCTAAGGGGGATCGAACCCCTGTTTCCAGGATGAGAACCTGATGTCCTAGCCACTAGACGATAGGGCCCTTCGACTCACTATGTTCGCTCAGGATAAACCCTTTCTAGGATTTTAACCATTTACCGTATTGACGAACAAGAAGATCTTTCGCGTCACTGGGTTTGAGCATTAACTCTTTAACTACTTTTTCCATCCGCGTTGATTGTGAACCTTTTATAAGGATCATATCCCCTTTTCTTACTGTTCTTTTTAAAAAGTTTGTTGCTTCTTCACTATTGCCGCAACTTACAATATTTGACTTCGCGATTCCGGCTCCGGCTTTGCGTGCGCCTTCAGCAATGAGACGCGCCTTGTCGCCAACGGTAACGAGAATATCCGCGACTTTCGCGGCGGCGGCGCCGACTTCTTCGTGCGCTTTATCGGAAAACCTTCCCATTTCCGCCATATTCGCGAGTACCGCGATACGACGCTCGGCTTTTAATTCACTTAAAATTTCGAGCGCTGATTTTACCGCGAGCGGGGAGGCGTTGTATGTATCGTCGATGATATAGCTTCCTTTGATGCCTTGGATGCTTGTTGCTCGTCCTTTTTCCGATTTGTAATGACTTAATTTCTCGGAAATCTTAACCAAGTTAAACCCGAAAAGCAATCCGACTGACGCGGCCGCGGCGGCGGCGTAGGCTTGGCTTTTTCCAAGCGCATTCTTTATTCGTATCGGCACGGTACTTCCCCCGTTTTCAAGTTTGAAGCTTATGCCGTCAGGCGCGCTTTTTTCTGATGTGTGTGTTTCAAAGTTTATAATTCGCATATCAGCACCCTCGCTAAATCCGTAGGTAAAGACGCGGGCTTTTGTTTTTTCTTTCATTGCGAAGACGCTTGTATCATCAACATTTAAAATCGCTACTTCGTCGCTTTTCAAACACTCGACAAGTTTTGCCTTTTCTTTCGCGACTGCTTCGGGGCCACTATAAAACTCGACGTGCACGGGCTTTTCCCCGACCGCTGTTACAATACTTATCTGCGGTTTGACGATGTCGAGCAGATAATCGATATCCCCCGGTCTGTCGGCGGCGTATTCAAGAATGAGGAGTTCGGGATACGAGGTTTTTACAACGAGTTGAAAAACTGATTTTATGAGGACTTTCAGCCAAAAGAACACGCCACCCGTGTGATTCCAGTTTCCAAGAATTGTAAGCGGCATACCAAGTTCGTTGTTAAAATTTTCCGCGCTTGTACGCACTCGGCGATCGTTGTTTATGACTGTGTAGACTGTCTGCTTTGTTGATGTTTTTCCAACACTTCCCGTAACACCAATAACCGCCGGCTTATATCGACGGATTGTTGCTATCGCCAACTTCTTTAAGGCGACTTGTAGGGTTTTGAGAAGTCGTTCTTTCATTAGAGCCTGTCAGGAGGAATATTGTAGTAGTGAAGCATAAATTCGGCAAGGTTGCGGAACGCGGGCACGACAGTTAGTCCTGCGAGCGGAGCGCCATACGGTTTATCAAGCTTTACAAGAATAATGAACCGGGGATTTGTCGCCGGAGTGAAGCCGACATACGTATTTATCACATCCTCTGTGTAGCCGCCATTTTTAAAGTCCGGGACTTGCGCCGTACCGGTTTTTCCGGCAACGGCGTAACTTTTTATTCTCGCCACCTTTGCTTTATCAACCGCGGACACCATCATTTCAGTTACTGTATCAGCAGTTTGTTTTGAGATAACGCGGCGAATTGTTTCCGGTTCTTTGTCTTTCGTAATATAAGGACGCATTAAGTATCCGTCATTCGCAATTGCCGCAAGCGCGTTTATAAGTCCGATTGGGGTTACCGAGATGCCCTGACCAAAGGAAGCGGTCGCGTAGTTAATGTCCGCGACGTTTTTCTTGAGAGGTGTAAGATTTCCTGTTACTTCACCTGGAAGATCGACTCCTGTTGCGTTTTCAAAACCAAATTTCAGAAGATATTCCAAGAATGTTTCGTGGCCGATTTGGCGCTCGGCGAACACCGCACCGGTGTTGATTGATTCCTCGAGAACGTTTGTCATAGTCACCCGTCCGTGCGCCTGAAGATCCCAGTTTTTTATAACCCTGTCGTTTATTCGCACTTCCCCTATATCGTTGTATGTCGTGTCGGGTGTGATTTTTCCGGCATCAATGCCGCTTGCCATTGTGATGACTTTGAAGATTGAACCGGATTCATAGATTGATTCAACGGCGGGGTTTAAGAAGTTTTTTATTTCTGATTCGCCGTATTTATTAGGATCAAAGGTTGGAGCGTTCGCGAGCGCGATTATTTTTCCTGTTTTTGGCTCTTCGACGATAACTGTTCCGCTTTCGGCGTTGTATGTTGTTACAAGATCATCAAGAATTCTTTCGGCCTCGAGTTGTATCGTGCGATCGATTGTAAGCATCACATCCTCACCAGATTCTGCTTCCTTTATTTTATCTCCTTCAACTTCGTCGAGTTTGCCTTGTAATTTTTCTTCGTAGAAATGCTCAATACCGTATTGTCCGTGAGGCGTATTATCATTCCCTATACCCCAAAAACCGACAACGTGAGCCGCGAGTGTTCCTTGGGGATAGAAACGGTTTGATTTCATTTCTATTTCGATGCCAGGAATCGCGGCTTCTTTTACTTTATCAACCATTTCGATCGGCGCTTTTTTCACGATCGATTCATACGGATCGCTTGGTTTATTTAAAAGCTTTTCAAGTGTTTCAACAGCGATGTCGGTGATGCCTGAGAGGAGATTCGCGGCCTCGGCAACGTCTTCAACCTTGCTTGGTATCGCGTATATTGTCGGATAATCTTTTTTGATGGCGGCGGGAATAAGCGCGTCATCTTTATCAGTTAAAAAAATACTCCCACGCTTGGAGACAAGATCTTCAATGAGTTTATTGATCGATTCGGCTCGCGCCTGATATTCGGCGCCTTTTTCTATCTGGACGTTATAAAGTTTGCCAATAAGAACGGCGTAAAAAAGCCCGAAGAAAACAATTAATACTGAGATGCGAACACCCATTGCGATTGTTTCGTTTCAAGATATTTTGGAGCCGGATCTTTTATCAACCCTTCCTCGCTCGCAAGCCGTTCAAGGTTTTCGGCGTCGAGCATTT
>Ga0156307_101_pt1 | contig 32791 bp, 30 predicted proteins | sample RifCSPlowO2_12_FD_107955 | JGI IMG/M metagenome (GOLD analysis project Ga0156307, IMG submission 107955) | Candidatus Colwellbacteria bacterium RIFCSPLOWO2_12_FULL_44_13
AATTTCAGTCAGATGTTTTAAGCGGTCTTCAGTTCGAACTTATTGTACCGGAGGTTGATTTTCTTATACGAACCGCGTACGCGCTCCAACAGAAGTGGGAGTCGTACGGCGCCATTGTTAATGTTGTCGCTCTACCTCAGAACCAGATCCAAACTGATGTTATCAAAACGCGAAATTACGGCGCGCTTCTTTTTGGAAATATCCTTGGTAAGAATTACGATCTTTTTTCTTTTTGGCACTCTTCGGAACGTTTTTATCCGGGTCTTAACCTGGCTCTTTATAACAATAAAAGCGTTGATGGCCTCATTGAAACCGTTCGGAAAGACTTTGATCCAGCATCCCGACTTATTGAACTTGAAGAACTTGATAGTTTAATACGCCATGATACGCCCGCGCTATTTCTTTTTTCTCCTTATTATTTATACGTTGCAACTCCCACGTTGCGCGGTTTTGAAGCTCAGCAGCTTACAACGCCGCCTATGGATCGATTTTTGGGAATTTCTAATTGGTACCTTAAGACCGCATATATATTCCAATAGATTTTGACTCAGTTGACAGCTCTCCTCTTCTGTCGTATACTCTATCTTAAGTAGAAAGTTGCTTATACGATATGGGACACAGGAATATTCGCTCTTGACTGTTGCATTTTGCGCTTACGCGTTTCATTTTTTCACGTTCGCAGAATTGATTACGCGCCTGTAATTTTTTCTTGCTTTTTGCCTCTTGGGCAAGTGGCGGAACTGGTATACGCTTACGCTTCAGGAGCGTATGGGAGCAATCCCATGAGGGTTCAAGTCCCTCCTTGCCCACTCGATTTCACTCGTTACAAGCTACTTTTTCTGAATTTTACTATTACAATTAATTACATTTATTAACTTACTTTATGATTAAGAAAGCAGAACCTTCGCGCCAATCGGAAGACGTTGTGCGTTTTGTCGCGCTTGGCGGACTCGAAGAGATCGGGCGAAATATGATGTTCTTTGAGTATAAGAACGAAATTCTCATTATTGATGTTGGTTTACAGTTTCCTGAAGAGGAAACCCCCGGCATCGACTATATTATTCCGAACATTCAATACCTTCGGGAGCGAGTAAAAAATATCCGCGGTATTATCATCACCCATGGTCACTACGACCACATTGGCGCTTTGCCGTATCTTTTAGACAAGCTCGGCAACCCGCCGATTTATGCAACGCAGTTGACGCGCGAAATTGTTATGAAGCGGCAGGAAGATTTTCCAAATTCGCCGAAACCGAATTTCGTTGTCATCAAACCGGGAGACACCCATACCTTTGGCAAGTTTTTTAAGGCGACATTTTTCCCTGTTGTTCACAATATTCCTGATGGTATCGGCACAATTCTTGAAACACCTGTTGGAAAAATTCTCCATCCGGGTGAATTCAAGTTTGATTATGATCATGAGGGTAAGCCAAAGGGCTTGGACGTTTGGGAGAAGGTTGGTAAAGAAAAGATTCATACACTTCTTCTTGATAGCACCGGAAGCGAGGTGCCTGGTTATTCCCTTTCGGAACGTATTGTTGAAGCTGAACTTGAAAAGCTTTTCAAAGCCGCCGAAGGACGGATTATTGTCGGTACCTTTGCTTCGCTTCTCGATCGACTTGGTGAGGTTGTGAAAATCGCCGAGAAATTGAAGCGAAAAGTCGCTATTAGCGGCTATTCGATGAAGACGAATATTCAGATTGCCCAGCATCTTGGTTATTTGAAACTTCAAAAGGGAACGATCATTCCTCTTGAAGAAATCAACAAACATAAGGACGATAAGGTTCTTATCCTTTCTACGGGAGCGCAAGGCGAACCGAACGCAAGCTTGATGCGTATCGCAAATGGCGAGCATAAACATATCAAGATTAAACAGAACGATACGATTATTCTTTCGTCCTCAATTGTGCCGGGAAACGAGCGAAGCGTTCAGAACCTTAAAGACAATCTCGCCCGACAGGGAGCCCTTGTGTATCACTATAAGATGCTCGACATTCATTCGAGCGGACATGCGCCCCAGGAAGAGCTGAAGACTGTTATGCGACTTGTAAAACCGCAGTATTTTATTCCGATTCATGGTTATTATTTTATGCGATGGCGGAATGCGAAGCTTGCCCAAGAGGCGGCAGGACTTAAACCTGAAAATACAATTCTTGCCGATAATGGATGCGTTGTTGAAATCAGGAAAGATTCTGTTCAACTCACAAAAGAAGAGGTGCCCTCGTATTACGTTATGGTTGACGGACTTGGCGTTGGAGACGTCGGTGAAGTCGTACTTCGTGATCGACGCGTCCTCGCGGAAGAAGGTATGGTTGTTGTTATCGTAACCCTTGATCGGCGTGACGGGCGACTTCTTAAGAATCCTGATATTATTTCACGCGGTTTCATTTATCTTAAAGAAAACCAGGATGTGCTTGATGAGATCCGCAAGCGCATTCGCGGAATTATTGGGAGAATCCCCCGCCATCAACAACTTGACGCGGATTATCTTAAATCACTCCTCCGTGACCAGATCGGCCAATTCTTGTATAAAAAGACGAATCGCCGACCGATGGTACTACCGGTTGTGATTGAGATTTAATTCCCGTACCTGTAGGATTTCGGCTCCGGCTTTGTCACTCCTCCTCGATGTATCGCTTAAAGCTGATACGCCTTCGTTGTCGTTTCTCGCTTCGCACGAAATTCTACGGGTTCGTGATGAAGGAGAACCCTCGGTAGGGCGAACTGTTTTTCGTTTTTTTTCGAAGCCCCTCATTTGAGGGGTTTTTCGCGCCCTGCTACAACGAACCTATTTCAGAAATACCACCAAGCCGCGATATGAGCCAATTTTCTACCGGGCCACGGAATGAGGAAAAGGTTGTAGCCTGCGCTACATCGATGACGAATAAGGAAGGGATGGTAAAAATTGGCTATATTCCGTACGGATTGCGTCTAGTTTCGCCTCCGGCTTCGTTGCTCCTCGAAGCTGTAGTTATAAACTACTACCTTCTCGTCGCGCCTCGCCGATAGACAAAAACTAGACAGCAACGCGACTTGGTTGTATTTTTGAAATAGGTTCACATGAAAAAGCCAATTGTTGTAAGCGGCATTAAGCCGACTGGAATCCTTCATATCGGGAATTACCTTGGGATGTTAAAGAACGCTGTCGCGCTCCAGGAATCAAACAAGTATGAGTGTTTTTATTTTGTGGCGGATTATCACGCGCTTACCCAGCGGTATGATCCGAAAGAAAAAGCGAAAGAGATTTTTGATATCGCGGTTGATATCTTAGCAGCAGGAATAGATCCGAAGAAATCTACGATCTTTCTTCAGTCGCATATTCCAGAACATGCCAATCTCGCGTGGATTTTTAACACGATTACCTCGATGGGCATGCTTGAACGAATGGTTGAATATAAAGAAAAGCTCTCTGAGGGGCACGTGCCGAACGTGGGACTTTTTGATTATCCGGTTTTAATGGCCGCGGATATTTTAATTTACAAAGGAGAATATGTGCCGATTGGTGATGATCAACGACAACACCTTGAGCTGGCGCGTGATATTGTGCGAACGTTTAACGGCAGATTCGGAAAAACATTCAAAGAACCACAAGGGATTTACACAAAAGCGGTTCGGATTATGAGTTTGGATAAACCGGAGAAGAAGATGTCGAAGTCGTTGCCGAACGGATGCCTGTATCTTACCGATTCCCCAGAAGTAATTCGAAAGAAAGTGAAAGCGGCGGTTACTGACTCTTTTTCAGAGGTTGGTTACGACCCTGAGAAACGTCCGGCGATTGCGAATTTACTTACGATTTATTCAAGTTTTTCAGGAGAGCTGATTGAGAAAATCGTTAGCCGTTACAAAGGAAAAAGATATGTTGAGTTTAAGAGTGATTTAGCGGAAGTAGTTGTTTCGGCGCTTGAACCATTTCAGAAGAAACAAAAAGAATTTATGAAGAATAAGAAGTATGTTATGAGCGTCTTAGAAGAAGGAGAAAAGAAAGCTCGTCCGATCGCGGAAAGGGTGCTTGCGGAGGCGAAGAAGAGGGTGGGGTTGATTTGACCTTTTTCTTACTTCCTGATATTACTTGAGTCGGTCTATGTCGATAGACTATTTAATTTAGATAGCCTAGTTTTTGACTAGGTTTTAGCTCTTTACTATATGTATAGTACACATCAACTTTCACTTCGAAAGTCCGTAGAAGAAGTTGAGAAAAATAACTTTGTTATTGATTCTGACTTCGCTGACACCCTTCGTAACCTTGCGTGCCGTGCCGCTCTTAGTTCCTACTGGCAGGGAGCCCTTTGGAATAAGAACGGACACGGTGTTAAGTACATCGAAGAGATGCGAGAACTTCTCAGAGAGAGTGGGTTGTCTCTTGGAATAATAGGAATAACTGAGGAAAAGGTTAGGGCGTTATTCAAAGAAGCCTGCAGAGGGGAGGCTCGATTTCAACTTGAATGCAATATCAGACCCTCTGCTCTAAATTACCATGGGCGTATTGGTTCGGGTTCGTATTATGGGTTTGCTGAAGAAATGGAAAAACGTATTAAGGGTGTGAGAGACGTTCTCAAGAAAGGAGAGTTAACTTTTCAAGACGTCGGTTCAAGTGAGGAAGAGTTTGAAATGCTTCTCTTAGCATCACAACTCTCTCATGAACCTAAGCCGATTAAGAATCTCAAGACAGCACGTGCCTATGTGTATCTTATACGAATGGTGCTTCGAAAAGATACGTCTGACGATTTTTTGTACTCAGTAACAAAGAGGCTTCTAAGCGATTTGAATAGAATTTCGGAATATACCAAGACCACAAGAACGAATTTACGAGAACTTGGTAGTTCTGAGGAAGAACTTTTTGAGTGGGCCAAAAAACTTTATCTCCTCAAAGCTCGGGAGTTAGATACTAGAATTAAGGATGGGCGTGGGCTTTTCAGCGAAGAGGAGTTGAAACAATTGGAGATGTTATTGAGTCAAGTTGGGATGACCCTAAAGGATGTTGGGATTATAACTGAAAAAATTGCGGAATCCAGAGATTCTTCCGAAAAACACGAAATTCGTTTTCAACTTGAGCATTTTCGCAAGATTCTTAGGTTTGGTCCGGAAGTTTTTTCCTCTTCCGATCCTGCATGTCAGGCGGTGGAGGTATTCGAAAATAGCCTTCGCGAAAGCTTGAAGAGAGCACGCGAAAAACTGCCTTCCACGGAAACAGCTATATCCACTCAAGAGTTTGAGAATGCTTCCCAGCGATGGCTCATTAAAGCGATCGTGGGATCCCTTCGAAGAAGTGAGTCGAGCTGGCGAAACTTTCCAAGAGAAAAACTCCCAGAACTTATTGACGAACTGATTAAAAGATGTGTTGTGAGAGAGGTTGGTTAACTTTCTTTTGAGAAAGTTCTAACAGGTGGCTTGTGCCACCTGTTTTTATATTTTTCTTACTGCTATCCAGATTTTTTGAGCGTCTAGTTTTGTCGCGATTTCGCTGTCGAACTTCGTGACGCGTTTGAATTCGAGAGTTTTTGCGTTTACTGCTTTTTTAAGAGAATCTGCGTGGGAAGTGAGAATTGTTTCGAGTGTTTTTGGTAGTTCGCACGCAACGCTTATTTTGTCTTTTGGTTTTAAGCCGGCTTTCTGGCGAAGATCTTGAATCAAGCGCGTCATTTCACGAACCAAGCCTTCTGCTTTTAGTTCTGCTGTGATTTTTGTGTCGAGCTTCAGCTCTTTTACTTTCGGATCAACAATAACTTCTTTTACGTTTACTTCGCCTTTTAAGACATTAAGGAGTTCACGACTTGTTTTGCCAAGCGTTTCTGAGACATGGAGTGCTTGGAGCGGTTGCCGAACTTTGATACCGGCCTCGCTCCGCAAGGCGAGCGCTTTTGTCGCAAGGTCACGGATAACTTTCATTCCATCAAGAAGTTTTTTATCAATCAGTTTTTTGTTTGCCTTTGGCCAGGCGTCAAGGTGAATGCTTTCTTTTTCTGCGCCCGGTAGACTCTTGTAGAGTCCGTCAGCAAAGAATGGAGCAAACGGGGCAACGAGTTTGCTTGTTTCAAGAAGGACATAGGCGAGAACTCCTGAGGCACGTTCGTATCCCACTTTATCCCCTTCTTTGCGGAATCTGTCGCGGGAGCGGCGGATGTACCAGCGCGAGAGATCGTCAACAAGTGTTTCAATCAGACGTCCTGAGATACCGATTTCATAGTTTTCGAGATTCTTTGTTACCTCATCGATTGTTTCGTGGAGGCGCGCCACAATCCAGCGATCAAGAACGTTTGTTTTCGCTGTTATACTTGGGGTTTTTACTTTTCTGCTTCCATAGGTTTCAAAAAACACAAACGAGTTGTAGAGCGTCATAAAGAAACTGCGAAGCATTCTTCCGAGATCTGCTTCATCAAAGTTTTTCGGATCAGCAGGGTTATTGATTGTGTAAAAGTACCAGCGGACTGTATCGACACCATATTTCTCGAACAGCGCCCATGGGTCGACGACGTTGCCTTTTGATTTCGACATTTTCTGACCGTATTTATCAAGAAGCAATCCTAAACAGATTACATTCTTATACGGAGCTTTCTTTCCAAGGAGAACTGAGGTCGCGAGAAGCGTGTAGAACCAGCCACGGGTTTGGTCGAGTGCTTCGGCGATATAATCGGCTGGATAACCCTTTCCGCTCTCAACGTATTCTTTATTCTCGAAAGGATAGTGAACGCTCGCGAGGGGCATTGAGCCGGAGTCAAACCAGACATCGGCGACATCCGGGACACGTTTCATCTTTTCTCCGCACTTTTCGCATTTCAAGGTAATTGAATCAATGTAGGGGCGGTGCACGTCTATTTCTCCATTTTCGTTGTAGGGGTAGTTTTTGAACGGAAGTTCGCGCCACTCTCCGGTCCGAATATAGGAGAGTTTCATCGTTTCTTCGTCTGAAAGCCCTTTACAGGCGGCTTCAAACACCCAGAGCGGGTCGCCGTGGCTTACAATGAGGATTGTTTCGTTTTCGTGTCTCGCGTTTGCCTCGCGGATAAATTCGAACATTCGCTTTTTCGCGTCGTTTAAGTTTTCTCCTTTTGGCGGGGTTTTTGTGAATTCCTCGATTGGATCTTTGAAAAATGCGTGATGCTCCGCGACGGGCTTCCAATTAAAGATACCTGAATCAAGCTCACTTAAGCGTTTATCAGTTATTACTTTTATGCCGAGTATCTTTCCCACAATTTCTGCTGTTTCACGGGTGCGGTGATACGGGGAAGTATAGATAACCGAAATCTTTTTCTTTTTTAGATCTTTCGCGATTTTCTCGGCTTGTTTTTTTCCGGCGTCGGTTAGTTTCGAGATGTGTGATCCTTTTTCCGGACCAGCGGCAACAACATCTTTTACATTTGCCGAAGCCTGCGCGTGGCGAAGAATTAAGAACTTGTTCTTATTCGCGTTTAACGTATCAAGCTCTTCGATAGATCCTATTATTTTTGTTGTTTCGCATTTTTTACATTCCCAGATCGGAAGTGGTGTGCCCCAGTACCGCTCGCGGGAGAGCGACCAATCTTTTGCTTCTTTTAGCCATTCGCCAAATCGCCCTTCTTTAATGTGATCAGGAATCCAATGAATCGTATTATTTTCAGCGACAAGCTGTTTCCGTAGGCGACTTACCTCGAAAAACCATCCGCTTCTTGCAAAATAAACAAGAGGCGACTGACAGCGCCAACAGAATGGATATTCGTGTTCAACACTTCCCTTCCAGTAGAGCAACTTTCGTTTTTCCAGATCAGCTGAGATATCAACGTCGGCTTCTTTAATGAATTTGCCCGAGCCGGGAAGTTTGCCGATTACATTTCCCTGATCGTCAATTGTAACCGGAAATTCTTTGACGATTTCTTTCATTACATTGAAATCGTCTTCACCAAAGGCGGGAGCCATATGGACGAGGCCGGTTCCCTCTTCGGTTGTCACAAAATCACCAGCAACAACTTTGTAATATCCCTTTTTGTTCGGATAGAGCGGTTTATATGACATACCGATAAGGCGACGGGCGGGAATTTTTTCAACAGCTTTTTGTTTTTCTCCAGCTCCTGAATCCGGAGGAGTGTTATAACTTATTACATATTCGTTCCCTACTTGGAATTTTTTGTACGTTAACGTCGGATTTACCGCGACGGCAGTATTTGAAGGAAGCGTCCACGGCGTTGTCGTCCAAATGAGGAGCGAGGTGTTTTTTTCTCCTTCTAATGGAAGTTTCACATAAACTGACGGATCTTTTACGTTTTGATATACGCCGGGTTGGCCCATTTCGTGGCTTGAGAGCGGGGTTTGGCACCGAGCGCAGTACGGGATGACCTTAAATGATTTTTTGAGATATCCGCGACGATTTATTTCTTTTACGATCCACCAGAGGGACTCAATGTATTTGTTTTCGTAGGTGATGTAGGCGTTTTTGAGATCAAGCCAGTAGCCGATGCGTTCGGTAAATTGTTCCCATTCGTTCTTGCGATTAAAAATGATTTCTCGGGCTTTTTTGTTAAAGGTGCTGATGCCGATTTTTTCGATTTCGCTCTTATGTTTGATACCCAGCTCTTTCTCAACAGCAAGCTCAATCGGGAGCCCGTGGGTGTCCCAACCGGCACGGCGCGGCACATAGTGCCCGGTCATTGATTTGTAGCGGAGTATAATATCCTTGAAAACACGGGCTTCAAGGTGGTGTAGAGCGGGTTTGCCATTCGCATATGGCGGGCCTTCGTAGAATTTGTAGAGTTTGCCTTTTTCTCGCTGTTTCAGCGATTTTTCGAAGATTTTGCTTTCTCTCCAAAACTTTAAGACCTTTTCTTCAAGGTCCTTGGGAACAAACGATTTTAGTCCGCGAAGCATAGTAGCTTTATACTAGGACAGATACGGGGTGATTTTCAAATTTGAATGCTTTTTTGATTTGCAACCTAGCTTACCCGAATTAGTTGTTCATTTTCCTTGGGGCGCGCCGTGCAAGTAACAAGATTGGTTTAATGGCTTATTAAGCGCACTACTTCTACCAAACCCCACACGCCAAGACCAATAAAGGCAACGCTCCCGAGTAATGAAAGGATGGGATTTTTGACTGCTTTGATTGTGAGCATTGGAGAGAGATAGAGAAACATATTAAGTATCATATGGCCAACAAAAACACCGATCGCGAATCCGAAGACGTTGACGATATTGAAGAGCGGTACGTAGCCGGCAAAGTCATCGAGGCCGAGAATAAAAGGAATAGTAAAGGAGAAAGCAGCGAGCGACCAGAAGGGTAGGTTTTTTCCGTTACTAAAGGAGAGGTTCGGAATAACATAACGAAGGAGTGGAGCAATTACGGCGTTCGCGCGTTTTAACCCCCATTCTAATCTAGTCACAAGGTGTTGGAACCACTTTGGGTATACTCGGTCTTCAGTTTTCGCGTGTTCTAGACTATCCTCTGCCAGCTTAAAGAGAACAAGAGCGGCGAGGAAGATCATTATAGCTAAAAGCCACTCCACTTCTTTGAAAAAGGCCCAAATGATAAGCACAGCGAGCGTGCCGGCCGCGTTTCCGACAGCCGTGCCTATTTCGATTGCGACACGGCCTTTCCAACCTGGATTTTTGTCCATAAGGTGGCCGATGTAGATTGCGAAATCAATTGAAGTTTTAAGATAGATCGTGAGACCAATTAAAACATCAAACCAGCGGATATTCGTAGCAATATCGGCCTCCGTGAAACGATTTAAAAGCACGATTTCTAAAAAGAGAACCCCAACAAGTGCCGCGCAGACAACGGCGGCGAGAGATATAGGGATGATTTGTTGTTTGAGAATAGATTTTTCTTGTTGCATGACTTTTTCTGAGTAAGATATTTGTGCACGTTATTATAGCAAATATTTCTTGTGTTCTCTTTTCTATTTCTATACTCTGGTTTAAGCGTTAAGCTGCAATTGGGCAAACAAACCAAAAGGAGGTCAAAATGTCCTTTAAAGAATTAGAAAGGTGGTTATGCCACCTCGCAAGCCAAAAGCCCACCCTATACTTCGATGGAAAGATTGGTACCTTTCCTTTTCGTTGGAAAATCAAACTCGTTAAGGGAGTAACACTGACCTCTGAAGTATTGGTACCACGAGGTACCGGTTAAAAAAATAACCGCTCTTTTTGACGGCACTTTTGTTCCTGAGGAACATCTTATAGGAGAACACATTTACTCCTACGGTACCCGCCTCGGTGTTATCTATGGACACGCCATAGAATCACATCACTATTTCGTAATTCTTCAGGAGAAATTCGCGAGAGCTGTCTGGCTTTGCCCAGAAGGGATTGTCGCGAAGGATGATGCGCTTGCTGAAATTATAATCCTCGATGAATGATACACAACAAAGTTGTTCATCGAGGATTTTTATTTTAGCTTGTATATCTATCTTCTTGTTATTTTTGAAAAAGACTTCCTTCGGCGGCTTGTTCACGCCAGAGGGCGGCGTAGAGACTGCCGAGCTCGAGAAGCTCTTTATGTGTCCCGTGTTCAACGATGCGCCCTTTTTCTAATACATAGATCTTGTCGGCGTGTACTATCGTCGAAAGTCGATGTGCCACCTGTATTAAAATTTTGTCCTTTTGTGACTGAGCGATGTCTTTAATTGTTACGGTGATTTCTTTTTCGGTAATGGAATCGAGACTTGATGTTGCTTCATCAAAAATAATTAAATCTGGTTTCCTCAGCAATGCACGAGCAATTGCGAGCCTTTGACGTTCTCCGCCCGAGATCTTGATGCCGCCTTCACCAATTTTAGTATCCAACCCTTTTCCTCCCCGCTCGATGATCGCGGTTGCCGCGGCTGCACGAATTGCCTCAAGACACTCTTCGTCCGTCGCCTCCGGATGGACGAAGAGTAAATTTTCACGAATAGTCCCGGCAAAGAGCTGAGTTTCTTGCGATACGTAACCCATGCGTTTCCGCACGTCATTCATATCAAGCGAACGCGTATCAACGTTGTTGAACAACACGGATCCCGACGTAGGACGATAGAGGCCTACTATTAGTTTGACCATTGTTGATTTCCCTGATCCTGAAGGCCCGACAAAGGCCACGGTCTGTCCCTGTTGTATTTCCAAACTCACATCATTTAGTGATGTTTCAGATGCGGATTGATAGGTAAAATCAACGTCTTGAAATGCAATGGTCGTAATCTTTTGAATTTGTTTTGGATGTGTTGGTTGTGGTTCTGGTTTCTCGGAGAGCACTTGCGAGAGGGTTTCCATACTTGCTTTCGCTTCTTGAAATTGTGTCGCTACCTGGCTGAACTCTGCCAATGGATTGAAGATAAAAAACGAATAGAAGAGCAGGCTGAAGAATTCTCCCATGCTGATTGCCTGCGAAAAAATAAGCCAGAGCATGAGGAACATAATAGCGGCACGCATCGCATTAACCAGCGTTCCCTGCACGAAGGAAAGCGCACGTACAAGTTTGATTTTTTTCAACTCCAGATCAAGGATGCGCTCATTCACTTCGTTCAGACGCCTCGTCTCTTGTTCTTCAAGTCCCAAACTTTTAACCAACTCAACATTACGGAGTGTTTCGGTGGTGGATCCGGCAAGCTCTGCTGTTTCTTTTACTATCCGTTTCTGCGCTTCTTTGATGCGGCGGCTGATAGCAAACATTGTTCCACCGAGAGAAGGAATGATAAGGAGATACGCAAGTCCGATCATCCAGTTTACGGTAAACGCGTATATGACCACAAAAAGAAGCCCTATCATCGAAAGGAAGACGACATTAACCGCGCTTGCAATCGTATTTTGTGCGTCTGTGCGCGCTTTTTGAAGTTTCTGCAAAAGTTCTCCTGATCGTTGATCCTCAAACACCGCGTAGGGAAGCGAGAGAGCATGCGCGATTCCATCTCCGTAGAGCCTCGCTCCTACCCGTTGGGTGATGACATTGACGAAATAGTCCTGGAAATTCTTCGCGATCCGCGAGACAAGCGCCACGCCCATAAACGCGCCCATTAAGAGTCCAACTCCTTGTAAGAATTCTGTTTTTGAAAGCTCTGAGAATTTAGTCGCATAATCGTCTACGAGTATGCGGAAGATTTGGGGATCGAGGAGCGAGAAGAATTGATTCACTGCGGCAAGCGCCAAGGCGCCTAAGAGCATCTTTTTATACTTTTTAAGATAGGAGAAGAGAAGTTTCATAGAGTTAGTATATTATACCTCTGTCTTTATAACTCTTTTTTAAACCTACTTACAGCGTCAACCTAACGCGATTTGGTGCGCGTCTACGTGAAGATTTGACAGGAAGATCTAAGGGCGTATGATCGGGTGAAGATTCTTCTTTGTAGAGAAATCGAGAAATTCTATGAAATTCTTAAAAATTATCCTAATTATATCTTCCCTTTTATTCATCTCTGTTTCCTCAACACTCGCGGCTTCCCCTTTGCCTGAGGTTTCCTATCAGGCAGAAGCAATAATTCAGCTTAACTTAAAAGCCAGACCTCGTACCGAAATAGTTAAGAGGATAGTCGGGAACCTTGATGGAAAGAATAATGACATCGCAGATGTGGATGGAGACGGTTTACCTGATATCGAGACGGAAATTGTAAGTATGAATCTTGTGGGCTCCGATCCAATTTTTGGTGAGATCAGTCTAAAACTAAAAAATGGGCTTCAGGATAAGAAGAACACACGGACCGCCGAACAACCTGCTCGTTGTTTGCGACCGGCACGAAGAGCGATGGCTCCCTGTCCAGTTGATTCCTTTTTTGATATTTTTGTTGAACTACGACATACCCCTTTTCATAATTCCGCCGTCGGTCTCGAAGAGCCGGCAGAAGTTCTCACGAGCTGTGAATCAGTTCAATTACGGGGTGCGAGCAAGGGTTTAACGGATTTGTCGGGGCATTATACACAAAGAATATCGGGTAAGATCGCGCTTTGTAACAGGAATAGAGAACCCGCTGGTAGTCTACTGATTCATTATCTGAAACTTCATAGGAACTAGTCTCTACGAAAAATTCTGACTGGAAAGTTGCTTTATTCTCATTAGACTTTTGATGGGCAGTTTTTTGTGGCGACTTCATTAAACACATTCAGTCGCACAACCTCCCTAAGGCGACAGGGTTATGCAAGCTACCTCAACCTCTCCGGGATTTCCTCCGCAGGAATTTGAGAAACAACCGGGCGAATAGCTTCACGACAAACTTCGAGTGAGGCCCTTCCAAACAGTCGTTCGTATCTCGAAATAAGTCTGTCTAAAACTTCTTTTCTATTGCCGGTTATATATACTTCTCCGCGGCTCACATCGATGCTTAAACCATCGACTTCTTGAGCTTCTCCCCAGGCTACCGGGCCGATTATGGCAACTTGTTCCTTTATTATCCTTGAAGCTAATTGATACTGATTACCTTTAACTGCATCGCTCAGGTATATAGAAACCGAGCGCGGGTCGAGGAGGGCAATCCCAACCGAGATAAGATACATCGTAGTCGCAAACATAACATCGGCAAAACTTCCGTTGTAGTAACTTCCAATGGTTGTGGTGTAAGAAAAAGAGAAATCACCGAAGTAATTAATAACGAAGCTTCCTAGAATTATATAAATAGGTAGACGATACTTGCCTCCGAAATATCTATAAGAAAGTCCGTAAATAAGTATGGCTATGGTCAGAATGATGACATCCCATAAGGGATAGCCTATGTCGAGAAATATCTTTATGAGATCCTGTTCAAAATCGACCACTCCCCCGCGCGCCACAATAATAAGCAGGTAGTAGGAGGCGGCGGCAATTGAGACGGGGACTAAAAGCAACAGAGCTTTGCCGCCAAGCTTACGGAGACCGAATTTAGCGCCAGTAGCCTTGGAGAGCATCACCATACCGATAGCCCACAAGGCGTAGGCAGGGAAAAAGCCAGCGTCAGCCCAGGAAGGATAAGGAACTTCAACCTGCAGTACAAGATTGTAATAAAGATAGATGGAGAAGCCGACCGACCAAACAATGAGACCAATGGAAAAGAAGGTTACGGCTTTGCCTACATCGCTTTTAAAACCACCCCAGTGGCGAGCTACCACAAAAACGCCGTAAAGCCCGCCGAGTAAGGACATAATGCCGTAAGAATTGCTTGTTAAGTTGAGAGTCGTGTCTCTTTGCCCACTGATATAAAGAAATAAAAATAACCCCAAAAAGGAAATATAGATGAGGGTCAAGAGTAAGATGAATAACTGGCGGTAGCTTAGACTGCCGAACATTACCTAATAATTATACAATAAGACTTCTCTTAACTGGTCACACACTATCCTTTTTGCGACATTTTGTGTAAGTTTCTAATACGTTGGCAGAGCCCTTACTGCTCCACAATTTTTGGTTACTACGGGAGATCTTTTTTACAGACTCCGGGCTTATTGACATAATCCATGGAAGTTTTTTGAAACTTCCACAGCCGTACGAAGAATCAGATTGACAATGAGGTAGCGAAATACGATAATCCACGTTGTCCAAAATAAGATGCATCATAATTCGCTCATCATCCGAAGTACTCGTAACTGACTAAGTTGTTTTAGTGTTTTTAAAAAACATGACTTAAGAAAAAAGTACTTTATAGAATTTCTTATAAAATATTACGATCGAGTTTATAGAATCCATTTTTGTAAATTACCGGCTCGTACTTATTTTCAACACCTTTCTATTAGATAGATTAAATCGCTCTTCTTGCTTATCTGATATCGGTTATTATTGACACGGTTTTTGTCGCATAAGCTTTCCTACGTGGCACCTTTTTGAGGTTTTTTATTGTTTCCTAATTAGATATTTTATTGAGGTGGATACAGTTCTATTTTCTTCCAGATCTTTTCTTTGAACCATTCTACTTCCCTTTTCAGACCTTCTTCTGGTTTTGTTTTTGGATTATATCCAAGAATTTTTCTCGCTTTCTCGATATTCGCGTGCGTCTCAAGCTGATCACCGGGTCGTTTTGGTTTCACGATGATTTTTGCTTTCTTTCCGATAGCATCCTCCACAATCTTAATTCCTTCCCCTGTGGTTATCGCGGTGTCGCAACCAATATTAAAGATTTCTCCTTTGCACTTTTCGACGTTATCAAGAACTGCCATAAATCCATCAATAATATCCTTTATATAACTGTAGCTTCTTAGATGTTTTTCGCTTTCTTCAAAGAGCGGAAATTCTTTGTCGTTTAAAATCGCGTCAATGAGTTTCGGATAGAGCTTTTCTGGCCGTTCACGTTCGCCGTAGACAGAGAAGAGACGAAACGAACAAGCCGGAAATTCTTTATCCCTTCCGTACGATAAAACCATTTGCTCGGCGGCGAGTTTTGTTACGCCATACTGCGAGGTTGGCTTTGGCGCGGTTTCTTCATTGTCCATCGCGTGAGCGCCATAAATGGAAGAGGTTGCTACATTTACGAAAAGTTTCAGTGATGGAGAGTTCTGTAACGATTCTAACAATTTATACGTCGCGATGATGTTATTTTCGAGATACGTTTCAAAGGGCGTTCTTGCCGAGATGCCTGGCTGGGCGGCTAGGTGGTAAACAATCTCAACATTTTTAATTGCCTCCGAGAGATCATCTTTTGCGAGATTGAGATTTAAGATCTTTATGCCCTTTTCTTCAACGTCTCTAGCATTCAGTTCTTTTAGAGATTTTGCATAGTAGGGTGTGAAGCAATCAATTCCAAGAACATCGTGTCCATTATCTTTTAACCGCTCGGCAAGATGAGAGCCAATAAATCCGGCTGCGCCGGTAACAAGGATTTTCATATAATTTGATAGTATACCAATTAATATCTTTAATGCGTATCTAGTTTCTTTAATACTGGGCTAGAAGCTTTTGGGTTGAAAAAGTGCGGATATATAGGATAAGATGACTGCGCGTGTTTAACGACATTTCACAAACAATCATTTATATTTCTCTTTTCTTTTCTCTTTACTTCGAGGTTTTTTTGCTTATCACGTATTTTGAAAAACGACCGCTTTTACGACAGGAAAGCATTCAACAGGATCTTGCCCGATTTCCGACTGTTACTGTTATTGTTCCTTGTTTTAATGAAGAAACGACTATTCCTAAGACGATTTTTTCTTTACTTCGTCTTGATTATCCGAAAGATAAGCTTGATATCATCATTGTTGACGACGGCAGTGTCGATGGGACGCTTCGTGCTCTTCACCGGTTTAAGAACAATTCTCGTGTACGAGTTTACTCGAAACCAAACGGGGGCAAGCATACCGCTCTTAACTACGGCCTTCAGTATGTAGAGAGCGAATTAGTCGGTTGTCTTGACGCGGACTCATTTGTTGAGCCGGGCACTTTGAAAACGATACTGAAGTACTTTAATGACTCTGAAACAATGGCTGTTACGCCTGCTGTTCGAGTTTATAAGCCACGAACGGTTATCGAGCTTATTCAAAAGGTTGAATACACTTGGGGTATTTTTTACCGAAAGATGCTTCATTTTCTTGGCGCTATTTTCGTGACGCCGGGACCTTTTACTATTTATCGAACCGAGGTTTTTCGTAAGATTGGAGATTATCGACACGCTCATCTTACCGAAGATCTTGAGCTCGCTCTTCGTATGCAGACGAATCGTTTGAAGATAGTCAACGCCCATAACGCGTACGTACATACCGTTGTTCCGAAAACTCTCAGAAGTCTTTATAAACAACGTCTCCGGTGGACGTACGGATTTCTTAATAATTCTCTGGATTACAAGTTTTTGATTTTTAATAAGCGTTATGGCAACATCGGATTTTATGTTCTTCCGATGGCGATAATTTCAATTTTTTCTTCCATCTTACTCCTTCTCATACTAACTTCGACGAATATCGCGCGAGCTTATGACGGTCTTATAAAGTTTATAACTGTTGGGCCAGATCTCGGTTTTTCTTTTGACTGGTTTTTTGTTCACACAAGTCCCTCTCTTTTTTTAACCGTTTTTAGCGTCGGGCTTATCGTATCTATTCTCGTTCTCGCGCGACGAATGACAGAGGGTCGCTTTCATTTTTCTCTTGACCTTTTCTACTTTCTCTTTCTTTACGGACTTATTGTTCCGTTTTGGATATCACACGCTCTTTTTAATACTGTTTTTTCACGAAAGACCACCTGGCGATAAATGACTATGCAGACAATTGATTGGAAAAAGTATATTTTTGTTCTTTTTATCACAGCGGCTATCTTTTTTACGGCTATTTCTTTTAGTACCTATCTTAGTAATAAACGAGTTGAGGAAATTCGTTCCGTTCAAGAGCAGATTTCACTCGATATTCTTTCCTCAGAGGTACAGACGGCGCTTCTTGAGCAGTTTTCTTGTAAAGATGTGAGCGGCACCGCCCTTTCGAGAGAGCTTGGCGCACTTGGCGAGAAACTCTCATTTGCTGAGGAGAGCCGTAATGCCGATGATCCTGAGGTTTTGACGCTTAAAAAGACATACTCACTTCTTGAGATTAAAGACTACTTACTCATGAACAGAGTCCGCGAGAAGTGTGGTACTCAAAATGTTTTTATTGTTTATTTTTACGGCAAGGACTGCGATGAATGCCGACGGCAAGGACTTGTGCTTACAAAGCTCCGCGAGGATTACCCCGAGCTACGCGTTTACTCATTTGACTATAACCTTGACGTGGCCGCGATTGCGACGCTTGTTTCTATTAACAAGATCGAGAATACACTTCCCGCGCTTTTGATTGATGAAAATGTTTATTACGATTTTCAAAGTATTGAGAATATCGAGGAAATAATTCCTCAGCTCAAGGTTTGGAAAGAACAAAAAGAAAAGGAGAAACAAGCGATTGAGGCCAACGTCGAGTCAGCTCCAGAGGTTAATGGACAGCAAGAAATAGCTCAATAATAAAGGGGGTCACACAACGGTCCTTATGCGACACTCTCTTGAGGTGTGTTTTTTTCCTGGTCGATTCTTAGATATGGGATTTTGTGGTAGTCGAGCGTTGTTCGGAACTTTGCCTCTCCTCTCAACCCCTTTTCTTTATTTGCGTTCATCGGCTTTAGACTTTTTCCTTTCCCTCTGACTGCCGTATACTAGATCTTGTATGGGCGTTTATCAAGACAATCGACAGGTGCGGTTTGATTACGAAATCCTTGAGACTTTTGAGGCAGGGTTGGAATTATTAGGATTTGAGACTAAGGCAATACGGAACGGGCGGGTTAATCTCGCGGGATCGGTCGCGCTTATCCGCGGCGGGGAGGCATATCTTTTAAACACCGACATACCGCCGTATCAACCGAATAACACTCCCGAAGGATATGATTCGAAACGAACACGACGGTTACTTTTAACCCGTGAAGAAATAAAATATTTAACCGGAAAGCTCGATAAGAGTGGTTTGACTTTAGCGCCTCTAAAAGTCTATAGTAAACACCGCAAAATCAAGATTGAACTCGGACTCGCGAAACGGAAAAAGAATACCGACAAACGAGCGACGATTAAGAAGCACGAGGTTGACCGAGAGATTCGACGGGTTCTGTAATGGGGGTGATGAGCTTCGACGAAGTACTTTACAAAGAGATTGCAAGCAGAGCTCGGAGAACTCTTTAAAAGCTCCGAAACTGATACGTGCTACATCACAGTATCGACAGCCAGCTTTAGCTTACGCTTAACTGGCCATCGGCTCGCGTATGCCTCTTTGCGAATACCGGTGTTATATTGAGGCTTACTCTTTCGCCTTGACGTAGCGACAGAGGACCATGCACGTCATAAGGTTAGAAGTTTTTTGTCTGATTTGAGCTTCTACCCTTTCATTTAATCAGACTACGCTTGTAGATGTTTCTTTGTTTTTATTTCGGACGGGAGTGCGATTCTCCCCACCTCCACCACTTCGCTCACTTCGTGAGCTTCGCGGTGCAAGCACCACCTTCCTTACAGGGCTTCGCGGTGCAAGCACCACCTTCCTTACAGGACTTCGCGGTGCAAGCACTAATAAAAAGGGTTTTGCGTTTATACTTCTAGCTTGTTTTTTTAGTTTTAGTTTCCTATTATTTCTACAGCTATTCAGAATTTACGGATCAACAACCACATAAAGGCACCTGAAGTTCGCGTCCTCGATGAAGAAGGCCAAAATCTTGGCCTTTTGTCGCTTCAAGAAGCCCTTTCGAAGGCGTACGCCTTAAATCTTGATCTTATTGAGATTGTTCCTGGCGCACAGCCGCCTGTGTGCCGGATTATGAGTTTTGATAAATATCGTTATCAAAAAGAAAAGGAGTTTAAGAAACAACGGGTTAAGGTACTTAATATGAAGGAGGTCCAGGTGAGCGGTCGGGCGGCGAAGAACGATATGATCACTAAAATCAAGAAACTTGAAGGGTTTTTAGCAAAAGGACATCGTGTTCAGATAACACTTACGCTTCGTGGACGAGAAAAGGCAAATAGGCCTTGGGCTGAACAAAAACTTCGAGAGTTTTTAGGTATGATTACCGTGCCTCATAAGATTGTCCAGACGGTTAAGCCGGGTGGACGAGGTCTTGTTGTTCATATCAGTACCTAGAGCGATTTTAGGCCACGATTTGCAAAATTAGCCACAGTATCGTAGAATCCTTCTTGCATATTTGTTAGCTTGTGAGACAGTCGCTCTCATGGGCTCAATTTTTTACTATGGCAAAAAAGAGCGCTGTAAAAAGAATACGGATTACGAAACGAGGCAAGCTTATGCGCCGGAGCATGGCCCAAGATCATTTTCGCGCTAAAAAGACCGGAAAACAGATACGTCAAAAACGTTCGGCTGTCGCGGTTAATAGTATTAACACAAAGCTTTTTAAGGTTTATCTTGGATCACTATGACACGCGTTAAACGAGGTACGCTTTCAGTTAAAAAGCGCCGAAAAATTTTAAAGTATACAAAGGGTTACCGCTGGGGCCGCAAATCAAAAGTACGAGCGGCACATGAAGCTCTTATTCACGCGTGGACGCACGCGTTTCAAGGACGCAAACAAAAAAAGCGCGATTATCGCCGGCTTTGGACTACTAAGATTAACGCGGCTGTCAGGCTCGAGGGGATGAAATACAGCACGTTTATTAAAGCCCTCAAGGATAAAGATATTCAACTTGATCGGAAGATTCTCGCGGATCTCGCAGAACACGAACCCGCAACTTTTAAGGCGCTCCTTAAATCTCTTTCTTAAGCAACGCTTCTTTCGTTTTCGTTCCCCATTTATATCCCCCAATCCGCCCATCGCTTCTTATAACCCGGTGGCACGGAATTCTTTTCGGATCGGGATTTTTATTTAGGGCGTTCCCAACGGCTCGATAGGCGCCTGGACTTCCAACGTTTTTCGCTATTTCTTTATATGTTCGTGTCTCGCCCCTTGGTATCTTTTTTACTATCTGGTAGACCTTGAGCGTGAATTTTGTCAGTTTTTGTTTCTTCACTTTTAATTGTATTACTAGGTTCTTGCCTCTGTTTTAAGAACTTGTACGCCTTCTCGAGAAGTTCTCCCGTGTCTTTATGTCTTGCGACTATTTTTTTCGCGTCTTTATACAAAAACCACCCATACCCTTCGTGCTCTCGTGGAGAGATGGAGATTTGCTGTTCGCTTGTTTTTGCAAGGTAGAAGATAACAATTTTAAAAACTTTCTTTCTTTCCTTCTTGAAGAATGTGAACTTTTCATATGCTTTGAACCCCCGTTCAATATGAAGATTTCGGCTTTTTAAACCAGTTTCCTCAAGTGTTTCTCGAAACGCGGCTTGAATACTTCCTTCCTCGGCCTGAATTTTGCCCTTTGGAAAATTCCAATACCCCCCGCCGTGATAGAGTAATAAAAATTTTGGTCCTTCTAGGGTTTCTCTTACAACAACGAAGCCTGCTGAAATTTCTTTTTCCATTAGTCTTGATTTTCGATTTTTAACTGTATATCTTCTTCCCTTAACTCCGCGTTTATTTTAGCGCCGTTTCGCAGTTGTCCTTTTAGGATTATTTCCGAGAGGGGGTTTTTTATTTTTTCCTCAACTACGCGACGTAGCGGCCGGGCACCGTAGACCGGATCAAAACCCCATCCAGCAATCTTTTCAATTACCACGTCATTAACTTCAAGCGTGGCATGCTGTGTGAGCGCAAGAATTTCTTGTATTTCAACAATTGCCAACTTTGCGATTTGTTTTACTTCGTCCCTTGAAAGAGTTTTAAAAACAATAATCCCACTTAACCTATTGAGAAGCTCCGGTCTGAAGTAATCCGTGAGGCGTTCTTTTACTTTTTCTGTGATATCTTTCATTGGAATGTCGCGTTCAATTTCCGTTTTAATAAGTTCCGAGTGGGCATTTGAGGTCGCGATGATGATTGCGTTCTCAAAACCAATTGTTCTTCCATGGCTATCTGTTAGGCGACCATCGTCGAACACTTGGAGAAACACGTTTACAAGTTCAGGGTTAGCTTTTTCGAATTCATCAAGAAGAATAAGACTATACGGTCTTTCCCGTACCGCATCAGTCAACAATCCTGTTGTTTTGCCATCCGGCGAGCCGATCAATCGTTCAATACTTTTTTGTTCCTGGTATTCTGTCATATCGAAACGTAACATAGCCTCTTCTGAGCCAAACTGGTTTTTCGCAAGAGCTTTCGCGAGTTCGGTCTTTCCTACTCCTGTCGGACCGACAAAGAGAAAGCTTGCAATCGGGCGATCTTTTCCCTTAAGACCGCTTCGATATTCTCGAAGAGCGTTCGCAACAGCTTTCACAGCTTCGTCCTGACCAATTACCGATTTATGAATTTGCTCTTCGAGATTCAGTAGTTTTCTTGCTTCCCCTTCTTTTGTTCCACTTACAGGAATTCCTGTGCGCCGCTCCACGGTTTCAGCAACCGCTTCAGCTGTTACTCTATACTCGTCCTTATTTCTTAGGTCCGTAACGGTTTCAAGGAGCAGACCAATCGCTGATTGCGGGAGCGGTCTGTCGTTCTCATACCGCCTTGCAAGTGCTACAGCATTTTTTATCGCCTTATAGGTAATAAAACATTTATATTGCTTCTCGATAACCAGGCTTTGATAAATTAATATTTTTATCGCATCTGCTTCGCTTATTTCCTCAACTTCTATCATTTCAAAGGAGCTTGGGATGCTTGTTCTTTGTTCTAAGAATTCTTTATACCCCTCTTTTGTTGTTGTGCTGATTGTTTGAATCCGTGATTCTTCTATAAGCGGCAAGAGAAGATCCGCAAGGCTTAGCGCGGTGTCAACATTGATTTTTACAAGATTATGCATATCGGGTATGTAGAGCACAATATTTCCCGCTCTTACTATTTCTTCACATACCACACTAACGCGTTTTCTGATTTCGTCCTGATTTGCCCCCGTTACAAGACGGCGTATATCAAGGGCGACAATTCTCTTATCAAAAAGCTCTTGTGGGATTTTGTCCGCAACTATTTCAAGAGCACAGTGTTCAACAATCGTTTCTTTACCAATTGTAGGCTCTCCTACAAGTATTGCGCGGGGTTTTTCGATATTTGCAAGAATATCAATAAGGCGGCGATATTCTTTTTCGTGACCAATGAGAAAACCCGCACGACCGGCGTGCGCCTCGTCTGTTATATCTCTTCCTACCGCGTCGAGTGTAGGAGTTGGCCGTGCCGTCCATGCTCTATTCATAATCCGATGCCGAATTTTGTGTTCGTGGTGCCGGAAACCGCTTAGCAGATGAGGTACTGTTATCTTCTGAAACTTCCGGCGAAAACGCGTAAAGATAATTACTTTCCCTATATCTTCTTTTTCGATATTAAATATGCTTAGAAGCCTTTGAATTTTACTTTCTTCAAGCACCGACAAACCTGATAGTAATTCACTTATATCAATCGTGGGGCTTTTATCTTGTCGCGCGCTTTCAAACGCCGCCTGGACAAGGCGTTTTACTTTTGCGTTCAGATCTTCTTTTTCGTTTTTCTCGGAAGCGGTTTCTTTAAGATACGTCTCGCATTTCTGTTCAACTTCTTTTATTGGAATATTGAGCCGTTCAAAGAGCTCTCTTACCTCTGGTTCGTCTATTATGTTCTTAAAACACTGCAGGAAAAAATTTCCTCCAACGAGCAATGATTTATCATACACGGCATATATAAGACGGTTTGCGCGTGGCGTTATGTATTGTGCAAGATTTATTCTTTCTACTTCCTTCCCGTCCCCTATTTGACGGTCGGAATGGTTATGGCGAGTTAATTTTTCGAATAGAAAAAGAGCGATTAACGCGGCGCTCCAGCTTAGCCATTCAATTCCTGAGAGTATGAAGATAAGCGCAATCGCTGTCAGGATAATGTAGACGATACTTGAAAACACCCGTACAACTGTACGGCCAATAATAGTCATTTCAAATCGGGGGTCTTTATAATAGGTTTCCGGTGAGTTCATAGTTTATGACTATTTGATACACAATAAAAAGCGGGAGCGCGAGCCATAGGAAGCACACAATACTCCCTACGGCCGCTACGCCGCTATAGATGATGACACTAACGATAATTCTTCCTGCTCGCAGTACAAAGCCGAGTAGATAACCTAGGAATGTTTTGTCTTTGTAGAGTGGCTCAATAAGATTTTTTGCCGTTATTTTTAAAGCGAGTGTTTGATCAAGTCTTTCGAGTATTGCGATACATTTTTGGACTATGGTCCTCAATCCCTCTCCATACCATCGCTTTACAAAGACTACACATTCATACCCTGCCCGGTATAGGCAATATCCAATAGCGAAGTTCATACTTCCCATTATACCAGAGGGCGCCTTAGAGACCGACTTCCGCAGGTCGAGCCTGCATTGCTACGAGCTCAATTTTTATAAGTTCCTCGAGTTCAATTCCCAAGAATTCTTTACATTTCAAGATAATTTCCCTATTTACTCCTTTTGCGAATGAGGGAACTTTAAACTTTTTTAGTACGGATTCAGCTTTGACAGAGGCTAGTTTTTTGTCGGGTTGGACGAGGGCTGAGGCGACAATAAGGCCTGTTAATTCTTCGGCACAATAAATGGCTTTTTCGAGGAGTGTTTTCGGTTCAAGCCCGTGGTTGTGATTGTGAATTCGGATCGCTTCAATTATTTCCGGCGGACAATCTGTTTGTTTTAGATATTCAACGGCGACGAGAGAGTGCTTTTCGGGCGTGCTTTGAGTTTCTTCCCAATCAAGGTCATGGAGGAGTCCTGTTAACTCCCAGTTTTCTTCATCTTCATTAAATTTCTTTGCGAGCGCACGCATTATGATACCTGCGGCAATACAGTGTTTTATGAGGCTTTCGTTTTTTACGTGTTTATGGAGTAGTGTTAATCCTTCTTCGTAAGTCATTGTTCGTTATGTTAGTAGACGATGTAGGCGAAAAATATTCCGGCCATAGTAATCACATGGAAGATGTCTATTATTCGCTGTCGTATGTTAATTCCTAGACTTTTCAATAGGTATCCGCTAAATCTTTCGATCTTTTCTTCACCCAGTCTGTTCGCGAGATGATTCTGGAATTCCGTTAGTAAACAGTCGAATTTGTTAATGACTTGGCTTATAAAGATGCCTGTAATAATCACAATGCTCACTGATCTTAATCCTGGTATTTTTGTCCAGAGATTTGTAGTAGCCAGGAGAAAAACCACAATTACGTATACTGTGATGAGTGTATGGAACGCAATTGTTCCCTTGTACAGCGCGTTCCATATTTTGTGTTTTCGAGGGTATGTCATAATCGTGTTCCTTTTTACATTCACTTTACACTGTCAACCATTTTTTTCGCTGTCTAGTTCTGAAGATTGGTAAATAGGCAATTAATTTTAATAAAACAGAGGGTTTTGTGTTTTTAAAGAAGCGCGCTCTTTTTCTTCAAAGATTTTTATTTTTCCGTATTCGCCGTCATAGCCGGGATCAATACGAACCTCGCCTTCGCGAACACGGAGAATGCCTTCAATCACTTCAGTTTTAGTACCAGCTTCTTTTAGTTCTTTGTCGCTTGCCTCGAAAAGAATTTTCAGCTCTGTATCAAGCGCGATAATCATTTTTTTATATTCCTCTTTGACGCGTTTACTTGTTGGGCCTACATCAAAGGCTTCGCCGATGATTTCATCAAGCGGAATCATATTTTTGTACCCTACCTTCTTTTCGTCTTTAAATCCTTCGGGACGATCGGCGAGCGCGTCAACCCGATTCATAACACCAACAGTGACTGGTTTACCACAGACGGGACACTTTCCCTCGAGCTTCTTTGTTTCGCTTGGAGCGAGGCATTTTTTACAGACACGATGACCGTCATAGTGATATTTGCCTTCTTCGGGAAAGAATTCGAGGGTGCGTAGAAAATTTTTAGGATTCTTTTCTTTGAGTGCTTTTGCGAGCGCATTAAAGGAAGGTTTAATATCGAATTCATTCGCTTCTCTACCAATGCGTTGGAGGGAATGTGAATCTGAGTTTGAAATCAGCGCAATTTTGTCTAGTTTTGAGATGCGCCAATTCATCGGCGGGTCACTTGAGAGACCTGTTTCGATCGCATAGACATATTTTGTGTTGTCGCCGAAACATTCTTCGAGTGAATCAAAGCCCGACATCGAACCAAAGACTGAGAACCATGGTGTCCAGGCGTGCGCGGGTATGAAGAGGGCCTCGGGATTCGCCTCAAGCGTTGTCTTTAGAAGATCTTCGGAATCGATACCAATAATTGGGCGACCATCTGAGTGCAAGTTTGCCCCGCGCATTAAAAGCGATCGGTAGATTTTTTCGATTGTTTCAACATCAGGGACAAATAGAAGATTGTGAACTTTTCGCACCTTGCCGCCGCGCTTATAGATACTTGAAATCTCGGTTGTGAGCATAAAGCGCGTATCGGAAAATTTACCTTTCATATTTTTCACCTTATGAGCCGCTTTTACTTTAAAGAGGCCGGGTTCGGCTGGTTCGAGTTTCTCTTTAATTTCCTTCAGCCATTTAGGATGCGTGAAATCTCCAGTACCCATAATTGTAATACCTTTGTCGCCTGCCCAGGCGTCGAGATTCTCGAGCGTCATTTCTTTTGAGACGGCGCGGGCGTAGGGAGAGTGGATGTGAAGATCAGCTATGATTTTCATTTTTCGTGATTTCTTAACTTCATCAGATTTGTGATATTTCCATTATCATTCACGAGTTCGGCAAGATACTTACCGCTCATTTGTTGAGGAATAACCACATAGTCAGCGCCCTCTTCATACAACTCTTTAGCACGCATACTATTTTCCGCAGTCATTATTACTTTTGATTGCGGATTATTTTTCTTCATATATTCAAGAATCGCGAGGTTGTCCTCGAGCGTTGGTACGGTTGATATAATAACACGGGCGTTTTCGAGCTTTGCTTGTTCCTGAATTTCTTCATCGTTCGCGTCTCCATAGATACTTGGAACCCGTTCACTTTTCAGGCGTTCCCATACACTCGGGTTAAAATCAATGACTACGAAGTTCGCCTTTTTTTCTTTGAGCGTTTCAACAATCATAGACCCCATTCGATCGGCGCCGATTATGACAATATGATTTTTCAATCCTCTGACTATTCCTGTTTTTTCAATAAGTTTTCCGCGTATTTCAAAAATTTTAAGGCCTTTTCTTAGTATTTTATAGAGAGCATCACCATGAGTGATGAGGTATGAAGAAACAACGATTGTAATAAGACCTACGATTGTAATTAGTGCTACGTGGCTCTCCTCAAGGTGTCCCAACTCTAGACCGAGAAACGCAAGGATTAAACTAAACTCTGAGATTTGAGCGACTGTGATACTTGCTTTAAACGAGGTGTGGGCCCGATATCCAAGGGCCCCCATTATAAAGAGCATAATGAGCGGATTTCCGATTAAGACAAAGAGTGAAAGAATAATTGCCGGTTTTATGAGTTCTGTTGTGCCACCAATTGTCATTTGGCTTCCTAAGATTACGAAAAAGAGAATTATAAAGAAATCACGAAGCGGTTTGATTCGCGCGCTGATTTGGTAGTGATACCCTGAGCTTGCAAGCGCAAGGCCGGCAAGAAAACCGCCGATTTCGATTGAAAAACCGATGAGCGGACTTGCAACGATGGCGGCAACCCCTAGGCCCCAGGCAAGACTTGCGACAAAGAGTGTTTCTTGAGAATTGCTTATGAAATCGAAAAGTTTCGGCAATACTTTTTTCCCAATAAAAAGCGTTGCCCCGAAAAGCGCTCCTCCTTTTATAAGTATCATTCCGAGATTTATCCAATTTACTCCACCTTCATTACCCTGCGAGTCGCCGACGATTCCCGGTAGGATAATAAGCGCGAGAATCGCGATGAGGTCTTGTATTAGAAGCAATCCGACAACAATTCTTGCATAAAGTGTATCGAGTTCTCTTTTGTCGGAGAGGAGTTTAATGATAATAATCGTTGAGGAAAACGTAAGCGCAATGGCAATATATGCCGCGACAACTAATGAAAATCCGAGAATTTTTGCTAGTCCGAAACCAATTAAAAATGTAAAAATAACTTGGCCAAGACCTGTATACACCGCCGCTTTTCCGACGGAGCGGATTTCTTTAATATTTATTTCGAGTCCTACAAGGAAAAGCAGGAGCGCGATACCAATTTTCGCAAGCGAATTTACTACCTCAAGATTGTTGAGCTCAATAAATCCGAGTGGTCCGATTAAGAGCCCGGCCGCGATATATCCAATTATCGTTGGCTGTTTTAGCCAATGCGCAATAATACTTAAAAATGCCGCGAGGGCAACGATAAGTGTAATTTCCGTAATGATTGGCATCCTTTATATTATTATATCGTGAAGTTCTGATTTCAGCACTTTTAGTTCTAATCCTTTATATAAAGCAAAACTACTCCACGTACCCAGGAGTAGTTTTGCTTTAACTAACTTAACAGCTTGGCTATGCCTCTTGATCTTCTTTGGGATCTTGAGGTTCTTGCGGTGGCATTTCCGTAGGCATTTGTTGAGGTTTCTCCTCTGCCGGCATTACTGGAGTGTTTTCCTCAGGTTGCATTTGTGGTTCCACAGGCATTTGCTGTGGTTCCGTAGAAGGTTGTTGATTTTCTTGCATTTGAATTTGTGTTTTCATTTTTACTTTCTACGGCGTGCGACTATTACCGTTTTTTTAACTGAATATTAGTACTTTTTTAGCTTACCTTATATTGTTTTTAATTACTACGAAACTTTACATTCCTTTTGTAACGCCAGCTTTATTTAATTCTTCTAGGAGCAGATCAAAGAGTTTGACTACCTTTTTCTCTTTATGATGCGCCATCAATATGAGGATCACATTTGCGGGTATTATTACGAAAAACGGCATGAGTTCTAGGATGACGACAGCTATATACCTTTTCCAAATCCACCCTATCATTCTTTTTTTCCACCACTTACCACTTATTTTATTATGACACCAGAGAAATAGAATAATCAGAAAAATAAATGAAAGTATTTTTGTGAAAATAATTCCGACCAATGTTAACTCAAGCCCGAAGTCGATAATATCTTTTAATACGGCAACAATCAGTATCGCGAATGGAAAATCAGGATCTTCGGGTCGATCCTCTATTGCCAGTTTAACGTCCTCGTCTTCTAACTCTTCCTTTTCTTCTTTAAAAATATCTTTTACTTTTTCTACTATCGCTTTTACCTCCTCGGGACTTTCAAGCACCTTTTTTACCGCCTGTTTTATTTCTCCTGGTTTTAACTCCTCAGAGCTTTCTTGATAGTACGTTTCCATAACTATAATGATTCACTATCATCGATCCGTTCCCGAGAAATTTTTTTGTTTCCCAGCAAGAGCCGCCTGATGAATATTCCCACGAAGTGAATAATAACACCGAAGAGAACAAGGCCTGTCAGACGAGCCAATAATGTAATGACAACACCTGCGTATGTTTGAGGAAAGATGCTTACAGCAGGATTTTCCAGCACAACGCCGACTATCCAAAGAATTGTTATCGGGATACTTTCGAAACCGGGATTGTTATGTTCTAGCGCGTGGAGCAGGCTCGCCAGAATCACCACAACCGAGATAAAGGCGGCGATGTATATCCCGAAATCAAGTTTATAAACCTCCGATGTCCCCTTGCGGCTTTGATGATTCTCAACGCGGATAACTTTGATCAACCGCAGGATTCTCAAAAACCTCAGAATTCTCAATTCTCTCGTAAGTTTTAACGGCGCGAGGTAACCAGCTCCTAAGAGTGTCGGGATAATTGAGACAATGTCGATAAGGCCAAAAAAGCTGAATATATATTCGTGTTTTTTGGGCGCGCCTATGACTCTTCCAATATATTCAACTGAGAATATCGCAACACAAATATATTCAATATAGAGAAAACTTGTTACGTATTTATGCAGTGAGGGGATCGATTCGAGAATTATCGCGAGAACAGAAAAAATAATTACTATAGAGAGAAAGTTGTTTATAACGAGAAACAGTTTCGATTTTTGGTTGTAAAACGCCTTGTAGCAGAAGTTTTTCATTACAATTGTTTCTTTCTGTTTTGCTTATATTATACGATGATTATAACACTTTTCGATCTTAACTGACCCTCTGCGGGAAGCCTTTTTTATACTTACTCTTGTGTCCTCAAGAGGATTCCCCCGCTCCGCTAACTAGCGGATCGGGGTCCGGGGCGCTCGAATATACTCGCGCCTTTCGAATCCTCTTAGGGGCTTGATTATAGTTACTTAGTAGTAGTGCCCTCAAGAGGATTCGAACCCCTATTACAAGATCCGGAATCTTGCGTCCTATCCATTGAACGATGAGGGCTTAAGCCGCTTTTTCTTCTAAAACCAGCTTTTCTTCGAGCGGAGCACCCATTATTATTCCCGTAACAAGCCAAAACATCAAGCGTCCTGGTTCGAGCGTCCAGAGAAAATGATCGGCGATACCAAAAAAGAGAAGCGCAAGCATCATTGTTGTAGGAATAAAAAGCAACGATCCTTTTCCTTTTGATCGCCAGATAATATCAACAATAAGACGGAGAAAGATAATGAGTCCTAGAATACCAAGTTCTGCACCGATTAGCAGATAGATATTGTGGACTGGTTGCCACATTTTTTCCGGCATTCCTAAATTCTCGTATGTTCTTTCATTTATTGAATATAGAACTTGATTACCAATACCCACGCCCCATATATTTTTCTCAATGATTTCAAGACCGATTTCGTTATAGAGCAGGCGCTGGTTTATTGAGGACTCGAAAAAACTTAATGAGGACCTTTCAAAAATGAGCGGCGAGAAGAAAAACCCGAATACAAAAGCGACTGTAATCATAATCGCGAGGAGATTTATTGTTTTTTCACGACGACGCGACTCACTTAGCATTATGATTGTAATGAAAAAGAACGCCGCCGTGGCAACGACCCAAGCGGCCCGAGAGAATGTTAGTACGATACCGAGGGTCGTGATAAACAATCCTCCGCTTATCGCGATTTCCTTGGTGAGACTCTTTCGTGGAGTTACGAACCAAAGATATATAAAACTCACCAGTCCAATGACAAGAAACGCGCTTAGAATATTCGGATGCGGAAATGTACCATATGCGCGAATTAATTTACCTCCGTACACAGTAACCTTCGCAATGTCGTCTATTCCTGAACTGAGAAATGACTCCCCTAGAAACCACACGCCTAAACTTTTTTGGAAAAGAAATTGATACAATCCGATGCATGCTTGTATTACAGCGCCTCCCGCAAACACCGCGCATATCTTTTCTAGTTTTATGACTTTTTCCCGCAGGAGTCCGGCTATTACAAGCGCGCTACCGATAAGCATCAGGAGCCTTAGGCTATTATAGAGCGCGAGAGCTTTCTCATTCGCAAAGAATACGGAAACGAGCGCACACGTGCCTAGTATAAGCGAGAGCCAGACATGACGGCCTTCGTTCCATTTTAACTTTCGCGCGCTCCATAGCCGCTTCATCCCAAAGATTATAAGAAGCACGAGTAACGCATCTCGTGCATAGAGAGATATTGTCGCATACTCATTAAAACTTTCCCCAAATGTATAGAGTATCGTGCGATACCCGAAGGGAATCGCCGCAAAAATAAGGTATGCAAACAGTGCCACTTTCTAATATATTACCTCAGAAATGGCTCCGATAAGAAAAGCGATTATCAAAACGTATCCAAGCGTTGGACTCAGTTTTTTGAGAAGTGCCGAACCATACCGCCGGCGCGAGCGCCACCAGATAAGAACGACAAGAATGCTGTCGAGGGCAAGAAAGATACCGCCCGTCAGCGCGATAATTTGAAGGAAGTTTTGAAAGCCGATTATATATAGTACGAGTGGTAGTAATATTACTATTCCATTCGCCCACCACGTTTTTACTTTTAAGTCCTCTTCGAAAATATCACGGACATTTTGGCCGATCATAATATATGAACTTATAATCGCAAGAAGACCGAGTATTCCAATTATTGCCATCAGTGGCGGGCTAACTATTTCTTTCATTCCCGTTACGGCGTCGCTCGAAACCTGATTTGAGAGACCGAATACTCCGACAACAAAGAGTGTATAGACAAGCGTGGGGAGCAGTGTGCCGATAATAATTGGAGTTTTTATTTTTTCAAATTTCTGCCCTGTTTTTTTGAAATATTCAACCAACGATGGAATTGCGCTTCTTCCGGCAAGCGAGAAAAGCACCGGACCGAACGGGAGGAAAATAAACGCCGGACTTATGACATTTACATTCACAAATGTATTTTCACTTATTCCCCCTAAACCAAGAATAAATACTAGACCAATAATTAAAACCATTGCGCCCGTGATGAGCGTTTCCGAGAGCGCGACTGCTTTTACTTTTAGAAAGACGCAGAGTGACCCGATTATCCAAAATACGAGTATTTTATATACTACACCTCCACCTCCAAAAATCAGATTCAGAAAACTTATCGAAAGAACGAGATACACAACAAGTGAGAGTAACATCGCAATAACCGCCGAAAGGAGCGCGAGATAGAAGCCCTCTTTGCCTAAATATAATCTCGCGTAACCGACGTAGTTATGAAGGCCCGGGGTTTTTATAATCGTATCCGCATGCATCAAGTAGATGATCGAGAAAATACCCGCGAATATTACGAGATACAAAAAACCGGTTATGAAACCGGAGTTCTTAAAAATAAAGGGCAGAGCGAAAACGCCAGCACCGATAATCGTGCCGCTTAAAAGGCCGCTTGGTAAAATAACATCACGATAGAATTTCACTCTACTTCGAATATTTCGTCCCCTTCACGCACTCGATCTTTTGCTTTAATACCTACCTCCTGTCCTTTTTTCGCTGTTTCAATCTCTTTATGATCGAACTGCATCGAGCTTATTTTCTGCGTGAAGTCGGTTGTCGCCCCTTTGATCTGGATTGAATCTCCTACATTTACTGGTTTTGTGAATTTGATAATCGCAACACCTATGCCGCCGTAGAAGTGCGTGATTTTTCCGATTGGTTTTGTTTCGATTTTTTTGTCCACTTTTTTAGGTGTGGTTTTACGACCTTTTTTACTAGGACGCTTTATACTTTTTTTCGGTTTTTTAACCGATTTTTTACTTTTCTTCATTGTTACTTAAGGTTTCGATAATTTTTTCGACGAGATTTCTTGGTTCGGCATCGAAGACGATTTTTGCGGCACCTCGATGCGCGACATCGAGAATTTCTTTAATCATATCAGCAATACCTCCAGATTCTTGGAGAATGCCGACCGGTTTTTCATCTTCAAAGGCAATACTAAACTCATTTAATGTTCCGATTCTTCCGCAGACGGTGATAACCGCGTCAGCAGAACGAATCAACAAAAGGTTCCTGCTTGAGAACCCATAACCGGTATAGAAAATCATATCATGGTAATCAACCGGCAGTTCCATTTTTATATGCTCCTTTTCGGAGACGGCGGGAGAAAATCCGATTACGATACCTCCGGCT
>Ga0156307_123_pt1 | contig 28216 bp, 26 predicted proteins | sample RifCSPlowO2_12_FD_107955 | JGI IMG/M metagenome (GOLD analysis project Ga0156307, IMG submission 107955) | Candidatus Colwellbacteria bacterium RIFCSPLOWO2_12_FULL_44_13
CGAGGAATCTCTTATTACGCTTCGTTTTCGAATTGATGGAGTTCTTCATCCCGCGGCGACGCTTTCTCCCTCGACGTATGTCGAGATTTTGTCGCATATAAAACTTCTTTCCCAGATGAAACTCAATGTTACGCGCGAGGCTCAGGATGGGCGTTTTACTCTTATTTTACCCGACGTTTCATTTGAGGTTCGTTCTTCCGTTATTCCCTCCGGTTTCGGAGAGACGATGGTACTTCGACTTCTCGACCCCCACTCACTTTTCATCAGCTTTGAAGAGCTTGGGCTTCGCGAGGACGATGTATCGACTCTTCGCGAGGAACTTAAACGACCGAACGGTATGATTCTTGTGACAGGACCCACAGGATCGGGAAAAACAACAACGCTTTACGCGTTTCTTGCTAGTATTAAAAGTCCAGAACTTAAGATGCTCACCCTTGAGAACCCGATTGAATACCATCTTGAGGGTGTTCAACAAACTCAGGTTGACCCAACAGAGGGGTATAGTTTTGCAGAGGGCCTTAAGGCGATTCTTCGGCAAGATCCGGATGTTATTCTTATTGGTGAGATTCGCGACCTTCAGACAGCGGATACGGCTCTTAACGCGAGTCTTACTGGGCATCTTGTTTTTTCAACGCTTCACACAAACGACGCGGCTGGCGCGCTCCCCCGTCTTATTGATCTTGGCGTTCAACCTTCACTTCTCGCGCCCGCGCTTAATCTTATTGTTGCTCAGCGGCTTGTTCGGCGACTTTGTGAGAACTGTAAAACACCCGTTTCACTTACGGATGCCGTTCGGGATCAGGCGCGTGATTTCATCAAGGCTCTTCCAAAAAATGTTTTACGTGAAACATTTTCAACCCCTGTATTTTATGAGGCCCGAGGATGTTCCGCGTGCGGCGAGCTAGGATATCGAGGACGGATCGGTCTTTTTGAGTTTCTTAAACTTACACCTCACTTCGACAAACTTCTTCATAGCGAAGGATTTTCAGAACCAGATATTTTAGAGGCGGCTCGCGAGCAGGGCTTTGTTACTATGCAGGAAGATGGAATTCTTAAAGCGCTTCACGGACAGACATCGCTTTCCGAGGTTGAGCGAGCGACAGGGCCAATTGATTGGAAGAGATCGTTGAAAACAAAAAAGGCATAGCTCTGTGGGCAAAATTCCCGAGGATGGGGAAAAAGAAACTCTTTTAATAAAATTAAAAGAGAATAAGAATTCTTCCGAGGAGTAGTCCAGCCAAAACCAGACTATCCTAAAGATCTAAGAAAAATTCCCGTGCCCACAGGGCTATACCTTTTCAAACGTTCGTAAGATTTATAACATAATAACTTTTCTTTGTCAAGAGTCGTTTTCTTTTTTTATAATGCGCTATACTAGAGGCGTTAGCTATGTCTCAACCACCATCTAAGCGAAAAAAGGACGATTCATACATTGATTCCCTACTTCGTCCGCAGTCATGGAATGATTATATTGGCCAAGATCGGATCAAGAAAAATTTAGGGATTATTTTGGAGGCCGCACGGAAACGAGGTGAGCCAGTTGACCATCTTCTTTTCTATGGCCAGGCGGGTCTCGGTAAAACAACGCTTGCTTGTCTTGTGGCCTCTGAGATGGGAGCCCAGCTTCAGACGACCTCAGGGCCGGTTATCAAAAAAGTTGGCGATCTCGCGGCGGTACTCAGTAATCTTGAACCGAATACAGTTCTTTTTATTGACGAAGCCCATCGATTAAACCATATGGTTGAAGAAGTGTTGTATCCCGCGATGGAGAGTAGGAAGCTTAATATTGTTATTGGCCAGGGAATTAGCGCGCGAACGATTTCTCTTGATCTTCCTCCGTTTACGCTTATCGCGGCGACTACGCGGGTTAATCTCCTTTCAGGACCTCTTCGGAGCAGGTTTGGGGCTACCTTTCAACTCGACTATTACAATATCGATGATATTGAAAAAATTCTTGAGCGATCGGCGAAGATACTCGGTGTGCGCGTTCATGATGAAGCTTTTTCTACTATCGCCTCTTCTTCGCGAGCAACGCCTCGTGTCGCAAACAGGCTTTTGAAACGGATCCGTGATTATAGTGAGGTTCATAATATTCCAGTTGTTACATCGGATGTTGTTGTTACGACACTTGAAATGATGGGCGTTGACGCTCTCGGACTCGAACCACATGACAAGAAACTGCTCGAGGTTCTTATTCGCCAGTTTAACGGGGGTCCGGCGGGAGTCGGATCGCTTGCGGCGGCGCTTAATGAAGACCGAAGCGTTCTCGAAGAAGTTTACGAGCCTTATCTTATTGCTCTTGGCCTTATTCATCGGACGCCTGGCGGACGCATTGCGACAATTCGGGCTTACGAACATTTGAATATTGCGCCACCGCCCAGGATTTTATAGTTTTTCTTTATGCGGCGACATACAACACGAAAGGCTTTAGAGACGCAGCGCTTCGCGCGTATTCTTTTCTCATCACTTCGGCGGCGGAAACTTTCTCATGCGCTTGTCGTCGCGCTTCAGGGTGAGCTTGGCGCGGGGAAGACAACGTTTGTTCAAGGACTTCTCCGATCGCTCGGAGTAAAACAAAATATTCTAAGCCCCACGTTTGTTATTATGAAGCGATTTTCTTTACGCAACAGAAAGACTCATTTTCGAAACGTTTACCATATTGATGCCTATCGGATACATCCGCGTGACCTTGTTGCGCTCAATATTCATACTATTTTTGAAGATCCAAACACTCTTGTTGTTGTTGAATGGGCGGAACGAATTAAAAAGCTTCTACCCCCAGAAACAATCTGGCTTCAGTTCAAGCATGGAAAATCAGAGGAGGAGCGGGTTATTATTGTTGAGTGAAGACCTTACTTCTTATTGACGCAAATTCACTTATCCATCGCGCGTTTCACGCGCTTCCTCCGCTTACTTCGCTTTCAGGCGAGCCCACGGGGGCGCTTTATGGGTTTTCCTCTATTATTTTAAAGATTCTTACAGAGCGAAAACCCAACTATATCGCGGCGGCTTTTGATAGGCCCGAACCTACGTTTCGGGAACAGCAGTTTAAAGATTATAAAGCGACACGACCGGAGACGCCGCATGATCTTCGCCGCCAGATAGGTCTTTGTCACAACCTTCTTGAAACACTTACTATCATGACCTTTGAAGAACCGGGATTTGAGGCGGATGACTTTCTTGGTTCTCTTGTTAACCAGTTTCGGACAACTCCAGAACTTCGGATCATTGTTCTTACTGGCGATCTTGATCTTCTTCAACTTGTTGATGATGAGAAGGTTTTTGTTGAAACTCCCCACAAGGGCGTTAGCCAGACAACGCTCTATGACGAGAAAGCCGTGGTTCAACGTTTTGGCGTTTCTTCAAAACACATACCAGATTACAAAGGTCTTGTTGGTGATACGTCTGATAATATTCCGGGCGTGAAGGGTATCGGACCGACCACAGCGACCCGCCTACTTAAACAATTTGAAGATCTTGATCGTTTGTACGAAGCACTTCAAGGATCTTTTTTTGAAACAGCGTCCGGGCGCGACAAGAAACTTTATGAAAAGCTTCTTAATGCTCGAGATACGGCATTTCTTTCCCGAGAACTTGCGCGGCTTCGTCTTGATGCGCCCCTTAACTCCGTTTCGCTTCACGATCTTTCCTCTCGCGGACTTCCTTTGGAGAAACTCATCCCTTTTTTCGAACAATTCGGATTTAAAAGTTTAATTAATCGCATATCATAAATGAAATCTTCTTTTAACACACAACTTGCGAACTGGCTCTTGGACCCGGATGGTGCTTCAAGTCCAATTGAGGACGCGGAAGTACTCAAGAAGAAGCTTTTTAAAGAGGATCTTATGAAAGTTTACGAAGAAGTTGAACTTCCTCTCGTTCAAGTTCTTAAGGATGTTGAGGCAGTTGGCGTCTCTATCGATACAAAGGCGCTCCAAACGCTTTCTCGCGGGCTTGAGCGCCAGCTTACGGTGCTTGTTAAGAAAATTTATAAAGAAGCGGGCGAAGAATTTAATATTAATTCTCCGAAACAGCTTCTTGATATTTTTTCACGGAAACTTAAACTTCATCTTCGCTCCACAAACGTTGATAAAATCGCTCAATTTAAAGACAAACACCCCCTTGTCGGTCTTGTCCTTCAGTATAGGGAGCTTGCGAAAGTCAGATCAACGTACGTTGAACCACTTCTTACATTAACTGATAAGGGATCAAGGATTCATACGACGTTTATTCAAACAGGGACGGCAACGGGGCGGCTTAGCTCGCGAAATCCTAATCTTCAAAATCTTCCCAAAGAATCTCAGTGGGCGGACGATGTGCGCAGAGCCTTTATTGCTTCTCCCGGCTATACACTTGTTTCTTTTGATTATTCTCAGGTTCAACTTCGAATTCTCGCGACAGTCGCGCGTGATTCCCGTCTCATCGAAGCTTTTCAGAATGGTGAAGATATTCATAAACTTACCGCGTCTCGGATTTTTAACGTGTCACTTGAAAAGGTTACACCGCAGATGCGACGGGTGGCGAAAACACTTAATTTTGGAATTGTTTACGGAATGGGGCCACGGGCTTTGAGTCGCGAGAGCGGCCTCAGCTTCATTGAGGCGCAGAATTTTATTGATAGTTATTTTTTAGAATTCTCGAAAGTTAAACAGTGGCAGGAAGATCTCACTCAAGAAGTTTCTTCGAAAGGTTATGTTACAAATCTTGCTGGCCGAAAGCGGTATTTTACAGAACCGATAAATTTTAGGGCGGCAATTAATACTCCGATTCAAGGCCTTGAGGCAGATATATTGAAGAGGGCAATGATTCAGATTCACGATGTATTTTCGCGGCGCAAAGAGTGGCAGACAAAGGTGCGACTGCTTTTACCCGTGCACGATGAATTGTTGTTCGAAATTCAAAATGATACGATACAAGAAGCGGTGCCTTTACTTACAACACTTATGGAGTCCGCGTATACACTCGCGGTGCCTGTGAAAGTTGACGTGAAGATGGGAAAGAACTGGGCAACACTTACTCCATACAAGAAAAAGGCGTAGCCTTTTTATGTCAGGGGATTTTTTTAAAGACTTTTTGAAGCGGCTCCGAGAAACGCTTCGCATACGGGAGTTTCGCCTCTTATGGGTGCTTCTTCTTGCTATCCTTATTCTTCTTGTTGTTGATCTTCTTTATTTCAAGGCGCCCGGAGGACTTATTCGTTTCGGGGTTTTTGTTGTTTTAGCGATCGCGGTACTTCTTAGCAATTTTCGTCTCGCGGTTTCTAATTTTGAAGTTTGGGTTGAGCGGAGCAGGCTTAAGAGTATTATTTTGAATCTTAAGGACGGTATTGTCGCGTATGACGAGAATTTTAAGATTCTTGTTTTCAACCAAGCGGCGGAGAAGATTTTTAAGGTTTCTCAATCTGAAGTTTTGGGAGTTTATTTCAGTCCTGAACAAGCCCAAGATCCGCGGCTTCGGCTTATGACACAATCAATTTTTCCTTCACTTGCACCGGTTGCTATCCGGCGATCTGAGCCGGGCGCGTATCCTCAGGTGCTCGACATTTCTTTTGCCGAATCGGGACTCGAGCTTCGAATTTCGACTGATCGCATTGTTGATCAGAAGGGTAGAGTTTTGGGTTTTGTGAAGCTTATTACTGATAGGACGCGAGAGAGCGAGTTCCGTCGTTCGAAATCGGAATTTATTACTGTTGCGGCACACCAGCTTCGTTCCCCGCTTACGTCCGTTAACTGGGCGCTTCAGACTCTTAAAGACAGCCGTACTCTTACTTCGGAAGATCGCGAGCTTGTCTCGGGCAGTTTTGACGCTTCGGTTAAGGTCCTTAAGATCGTGAATGATCTTCTTGACGTTGCGATGATTGAAGAGGGGCGGTTCGGTTACACATTTCAGCAAACTAATATTATTGAATTTCTTGAAGGCGTTCTTCATGAGGCTCAGCCGATCGCACAGGAATACCAAACGCATCTTTATTTCAAAAAACCCGAAGGTGTATTGCCGCTACTTCATATTGATCCGAAACGGCTTGGTATTGTAGTTTCGAATTTGCTTGATAACGCGATGAAGTACAACGTGCAGAACGGTGAAGTGGTTGTTGGTGTTACGCGGTTTATGGACCGTCCTTATGTTCAAGTAAGCGTCAGCGATACTGGCGTTGGTGTTTCCGAGGAAGCGGCGCAAAAACTTTTTCAGAAATTTTTTCGGGCGGAGAATGTAATAAAGTTTCGGCCTGAGGGATCTGGTCTCGGACTTTATATCGCGAAAAATATTATTGCTCGTCACGGGGGTGAGATTTGGGCTCAATCAACACTTAATCGTGGAAGCACGTTTTATTTCACGCTTCCGACTGATCCGCGGCTTATTCCCCCAAAAGAAATAGGATACGGCGATTATTAGAATATGCCCGAATTACCTGAGGTAGAGACAACTGTTGTTTCGATACGGCAGCATCTTCGTGGTCGGCGGATACTTAAAGTTTGGTGTGACGCACCAAAACTTGTACGACGTTCTTCTTTTTCGGTTTTTTCGCGGCAGATTCGTGGGGCGCGCGTTCTTGATGTTACGCGCCGCGCGAAGAATATCTTAATCTTCCTTGATCGCGATCGCCTTCTTCTTGTTCACCAAAAAATGACGGGACATTTTTTAATTGGGAAGTGGCGGGTGCGTGGAAGACGTGTTACCCCTCTTTCCCCGAAGGTACTTTTTGATCGGGTTAATGGTTATATCCATCTTATTTTTTACCTTGATGACGGCACAATGCTTGGGTTATCTGATTTACGAAAATTCGCGAAAGTTATTTTAGGAAGCCGTCATGAAATTCTTGCCCTTCCGGAGCTTGCTGATCTTGGACCAGAACCGTTACACAAAAGTTTTACGTTCGCTCAGTTCTATAAAACACTTGAAGGACAGAAACGAAAGGTAAAACAAGTGCTTATGGATCCTTATGTTATTGCCGGAATTGGTAATATTTACGCTGATGAAATTCTGTGGGCGGCGAAGATTTATCCGGCGCGACCCGCTGGGTCGCTTACCCTCTCTGAGCTTAAGAAGATTTATAAAGCGATGCGGAGGATTCTTAAAGAAGCGGTTCGGCTCGGTGGAACATCTGTCGGTGATTATCGGACGCCGTCTGGAAAAGAGGGCGGCTACGCGTCGCGGAGAGCTGTTTATGGGCGTGAGGGCGAAAAATGTCCGCGTTGCGGAACTGTTATTCGAAGGATTACAATGGGAGGGCGATCGGCACACTTTTGCGAAACGTGCCAGCGCGCCCCCTTATGATTATTTTTCTTTACGGTTCTGATTCTTATCGTCGTGAGCAAAAAGCTCAGGAACTTATCGCGGCGTATCGCGCGAAACATTCTGGACTTCAACAGTTTGATCTTGCGGAGAGTGACCAATTTTTGAAACTTAAGGATTTTAGCGCGACCTTTTCTATGTTCGAGCCAATTAAGATGGCTTTTGTGACTAATCTTTCTGAGGTTGATAAGCCTGACGAGTTGCTTATTCCCTTTTTGCGCGGCGCGATCCCAAGCAAAGACTTTGTTCTTCTTATTTCTGAAGCAGATACACCATCGGCGGCCTTTGATTTTCTTCTTCAAAAGCCTATTCAGAGCCAGGAGTTTGCTGAGCTTGAAGGACAACGACTTAAATTTTTTATCGAACAAGAAACCAAACGACGCGGCTATACTCTTCAAGAAGATGTGCGGCGGCTTTTGGAGGCGGCTTACACTGGCGACAGCTGGGGACTTGTGACAGAACTTGATAAACTCGCGCTTATGCGAAAACCGGAGTTTGAGACTCCCCTTGCTTTGAGCCAGAGTTATTTTGCTCTTCTCGCGAAGCTTAAGTCGTCACATACTTCGGCGGGAGGGCGGCTTGCGGCACTTGAGCGAATCTTGAGCGATCATAAAGAAGATCCGGCGCGGGTTTTTAATAGTATTGCCTATAAAGCAAATTCTCCCGAAGAGGGAGAATTGCTTGCTGATTATGACGTTGCGGTTAAGTCCGGGAAGCTTGATTACGAAGAGGTTTTACTTGATCTCGCCTTAAGTTGAGTTAAACGCGACTTTAGGCGGCTCGCGGTATTCTTTCTTACTATGTTTCGTTTCGCGGCTTTGTCGAGTTTCGCATAAACCTCGGAGAGTTTTTTATTTGCCCCCTCCATATCTTTCTGGCTTACGAGTTTTTTATACTCTTTGATTGTTTTTTTAACCTCATCTTTTTGTTTGAGGTTTCTTGCTCGATGAAGCTTATTTTGCCGTAAGGCTTTTTCGGCTGATTTAATCTTTGGCATATTCTGAATCGAAGAATAAAGGGAATTAGGAATTTAATCAAGGCCTTATAAGATAATCTGAGATGTTTTTTAGAGACGGAAAAAGGTTATTGCTTCCGTAGCCCGTCGTAATGCCTGCTAAGGGGCTATATTTTTATAATGTTCTATAACAACATTTTCTTCTTCTATTGTCAAAGCAAGAAGATCTATTCTCCAACCTTTTTCGCTGTGGATAAGGTGTGGGGACGAGTTTGCGTACTGGTCGCAAACCTTAGATAGAATGCCGATTTTTCTGGAATTCAAGTTATCCTCAGGCATCATTTCCTGATTTCCTGAATTACGTATCGTTTTTACTTCGATGAATACTAACGTCTTATCTTTATCGATTGCTATCGCATCTATTTCGCCTATTTTATTTCTATGATTCCGCTCAATAATTTTATATCCGTTCTTTTTTAAGTATTCACATGCTTTGTCTTCTCCGAGCTTTCCTGTTTCTGATCTCTTTGTTGTCATTGTTAGATTTTTACAGATGTTTCACGTGAAACATTGTTTACATCAATTTTACCCTATTTCTAGGTTTTATCGCATAGTTCGGTTGTCAGTTCGGCTCTATTTTTCTTCTCTTTGAGCAGGCTATGTTTTCGATGTTTTACGTGAAACATTTAAAACACTTTTTACACCACGTTTTACGAATTGTTTTACACTTTTTATTTGTTTTAATTGTTTCACGTGAAACAAGTACTAAAATACCGGAAGCTACATATTATATATGGATCATTATTTTGTTAGATTTTTTGAATTGTTTCACGTGAAACATTTTGTACACGTTTTTCATTGAAACAACGTATCTATCATAAGGTTCGGTTGTTGATTTACGCAGAGTTTTTATTTTTTCTTTAGATGTTTCTGTTTTAATTGTTTCACGTGAAACAATTGAAACATCGCTTTTTGTTGTTTTCTAGGTTTTATCGCACGATTCGGTTGTTGAGATTTCTCTAATGTTTTACAAAAATGTTTTACATCATTTTGCGACAGTACCATAGAAAATATTAAAAGACCGGAAGTGTTTCCGGTTTCCTAATTTATATTATTTTTATTGTGCGCGCTGAGGGGATCGAACCCCCGGCCTACTCGGTGTAAACGAGTCGCTCTACCACTGAGCTAAGCGCGCGATACTGAATTACTATATTCGAAAAGTTATTTTTTAGAAAGGGTTTTCTTTCTTATGTTTTCTATGGTAGAAATTGAGAAATGGCATTACGTTACAAACTTTTTCTCTTTTTTCTTTTCTTTACTGGCTTCTTTTTTATTTTTAGTGATAGAGCTGTTGCGGCGAATCCTTATATTCAAAATGTGATTTTTTCTCAGGATGAACTAGGAGATTATATTGAATTTGACTGGGTCGATGCGCCGGGACAAATAGACGACGGTTATTATGGTTGTCAGCGTAATCTTGTAGCTATTTGGCTTGATAGATTTAATCCTAACGGAGTGATAGAAGGCATGACCATTATGCCGGACTCTAATTCCGTAAGTCTAGTCGGAGATTTTATGAGTGGAAACGCTGGGAGTAGTTACAGCGGTTTTGGTAATAGTGGTTTTGCTTCGGGGAGGCCGACGTCCAACTGCAGTTCTTTTTTTGGTCCTCAAGAACCGGTACTTAGCGAATACTTACCGCGACATCTCAAGACATACTTTAATCCGGCATGGTTGCCGCAACAATTGTCGTTTTCTGCCGAGGATTTTATTACCATTCAACTTCTTGGGTTGCAGTACAACACGGGTCTTATCAAGATCTTTGCTCACGATCCGGAACAATACTTCTACCAACCATCAACTAATCCTTTTCCCGCATTGCCTTTTGAGAATCTTCAGTTTGGGTTTAATGAAAATAGTGAACTTACCGTAAGTTTTGATTGGGTTCATCCGGATCGGAACGGATTGTTGCTTGTTGGGATGAATGGCTCGATTAACTATTCTAACGGATCATCGTTCGAGCCTGATCTTTCTAAAAATGATTCATTTATTTTTGAGGGCGGAGGTAATAATAATCTTAATCAACCGAATTGGCTTAATTATTGGCCAAGCGGCGGATCACAATTTAATCGTGGAGAACACTATGAACTGTCTGTGAGGCAACTTCACCGTTGGACGCCTGCCCGCGATTTTACTTCGTGTAGCATCCATTATCCATGTCCCTTACAACAATATCAGGTTGAAGCTTTTATGGGACGCGAGTTTTTGCCTGATGACTACATAACCATTTCTTTCACATCGAGCGAACCCTATCAATATACATTCAATAATGAGACGAAGTATTATTTTCAACCACAACAAGGCATTGATCCCGTGATAGTTATTCCAGGGATTTTAGGCTCGTGGCCGGTGCCGGAACTATCTTGGCAGATCGATCCTGTAAGTTTGCAACCTTTTCTTACTTCAGCTGGCGTACCAGGATCTTTGCATTTAAATTTGTCTGATTTGAGAGTAGATCCGATTTTGGGCGTTTACGATAATTTATTTGTGGCGCTTCAAAGAGCGGGATATATTGCTGGAGAAACCTTATTTGCTTTTCCGTATGAATGGCGACAGAGTAATGTGATCACGGCTCAAAAGTTGGAAGAGATGATCGCTGAGGTCAAGGATATCTGTCAGTGCGGGCGGGTTGATTTAGTTGCTCATTCAATGGGTGGATTAGTTGCTCGTTCTTATATTCAGGGGCCGGACTATCAGGATGATGTTGATCAGCTTGTTTTTCTCGGGACTCCGCATTTGGGGTCGCCTAAAAGTTATTTACAATGGGAAGCGTTAGAGGGATTCGATAGCGATCTTGAAAAAGTATTAGCTAAAGCAGTTTTCAAATTGGAGGCTTTAAAACACGGTTATTTAAATACATTAAATTACATCCGAGATGGAATTCTTTCATTAGAGCAACTTCTTCCGATTTACGATTACCTTAAAGAAAGTTCAACAGGAGAACTCAGATCGTATCCTACTGATTATCCAATAAACAGTTTTCTTGAGATTCTTAATAACGATGTTGCTCTTAATCTTTTAAAAAATAGAGTTGAGATAATCAATATAGAAGGAGACGCTGGAGATCAAAGTACTCTTAACTTTATTAGAGTAGAGCCAGACCCAGATTCGGAAGATGATAAATGGATTCATGGAATACCGGAGAATTTCGAGAATAACTTGAGTCAAGGATTAGAAAATGGACCGGGGGATGGCACGGTGCCAAGGTCTAGCCAAGATTTGCCTGGGGCGAACTCCTTTGTTATTAGTTCGGGACACAGCGAGTTGCCAACCAACGCGCAACAAGACGTTATAGAAGAGCTAATCGGTATTAGGCCAACTGAATTTATTGATCTTTCTTTTGTTAGAAAATTACTGTTTATTAACATTAAGTCGCCAGCTGACTTTTACATTCTTGCGCCTGACGGAAAGCGACTTGGTAAAGATTTTCTTACTGATAATACCTTCAATGAAATCCCATTTGGTTATTACACGGGTTTCGATACCGATATTGAATTTGTAACTATTCCTAATCCACTTGATGGAGATTATAAGATCTTTCTACAAGGGACAGATGAGGGTGAGTATGAATTGGAGGTAAATTTGATTGATGATGACTCTATAGTAACTGGTATCGAAGGAGGATATATTGTAGAGGATCTTGAAGAGACTCTTAATGTTGTTTTAGATTCTTCTTTGCAGGAAGTGATCGAGGTTAAACCAGAGGATCAGACGCCCCCAAGTATAGTTATTAGTAGTCCTCAAGAAGATAAAGTGTATACACGCCAAGACTCTTTAACTATTAATTATTTAGTTACTGATGATACTGGCGTACAGGATGTAGAAGCTACACTAGGTTCTGAACCAAGAGGCGTTCTAAACGGTGAGGTAGTTGATTTGTTTTTTGAGGATATCGGTACGCACACTTTGACGATTACAGCAAAAGATTATCTTAGTAATGAAACGACTTTGACTATGAGTTTTGAAGTCGGTGTTACATACGATTTTTTTACCAAGGACATCAAAAGAGCTTACGGCCTGGGCTGGATAAAGAATAAAACCATCTACAATACCTTGCTTACACAAGCTGGGAACGTTAAGAAGGCTAAGAATAATCTTGCTCGCAGGATTCAGCTTCAAACTATTACGTCTTTGGTGAGTACTTTTTATAATCTTGGTTTCATTACCAAGGAAGGATATAATTTGTTGAATGGGGATGTTGGATATTTAATTGGTAAATTGTAGAAATATGGAAAATCAACAAGTTCGAGATAAAAGAGAACGCTCAGTCGGCTTAAGGGTGGTATCTGTCTATCTTTTTAGTATTCTAATAAGTTTTTTCACGGCTTCTGTAGTAGGGAGCTTTTATAATTACCTTTTTAAAGTGGAGAGATTGGGTGCTTCTCTATTATTTCCGAATTTCGGGTCGTCTCTGGAGGGCTTTATTTATAGTTACGTTTTTTTAGTTTCTTTATTTGCTACCTTATTAATTATAGAAAGTAAAAAACTATTTCTTACTTGGTTCGTTGGTACAATAGTTCTTATTTTACTATTTTTTCTTGGTGGCGGATTTAAACAATTACTTTTTCTTTTAGCTCTTTCAATCGCTGGTTTTGTAGTTGGTTTGATGACGAGATTTTTACTTAGAAAACTTAGACTGGCTAGTAGTAAATCTTATTGATGATTTTTCAGGAAGCGATTCTCCAAAAAATTTTAGGGCGGGCGTTTGAATTCCGTTTATAAGGAAAACTAAAACCGACTCTTTTTGAGAGTCGGTTTGGGTTTTATGGCAGGGTCGGATTGTAATCCGTGCCAATATCTGCTTCGTGCATCAGAAGAACCTGAATATAGTACGCTGATGTGTCGATGAAGCGTGCCCATTCTTCTGCTTTATGGTTTTCGTTTTTGCTATCTACCCAATCTTGAAAGCCGTTTGTGACTTTCGAAAATGGAGGGTGGTTTTTTGACCACCAAAGATTCGAATGACTCGTAGCCCAGTTGAGGCGCTTTTTCGATCGTTCGGCGTATTCTTTGTTTTTGAATTTCTCGGCATACATCCATTCGATTTTGGCTAATTGGAATCCGGGACCGGGATAAAGATAGTTATTTTCTTCCCTGTTGTCGAACCATTTATGCCAATGCGTTCCGAAGTATCGCCAGTCGTCTTCTGTGGTGCTCGTATATGTCATATTAGCGAGCCACCAATCGGAAAGATCTGCGACAAATGCGTCAATTGGTATTGCTCCGGTTTCGTACGGAGAAAAAACTGATTGATTGATATTCTCGGCATATGAGGGTAGTTCGTAGCTTGTTCCGTTGTAGCGGCGCTCTGTGAAAAATCCAGATCGTTCGTTATCGCGCATCGCAAGAAGTCCGTTTTTCAGCGCTTCAACTGTGTTTCTGTATCTGCTTTTTGGTTGTCCGAGATGGTTTGCCCAGTGTTCCATAGCCTCAAGTGCTGGTACAGCATTTGCCGAGCTATGAATGCGCACAGTTAAATCCGATGCGTTACTTGGTAAGAGGTTAATTTCTTTTGCCGGGGTTTCTTGGTACATTCGAATCAAGTAATTTACGGCATCTTTTGCTATTGGCTCGGCTGTTTCTAACCACTTGTTTGCTTCGGTAGCTTTTCCAGTCCGCACAAGATATTCGTAGTACTTATACATCGCGATTATGATTTGTGCGGTGTCGTCAGTTTGCCATTTCAGATTTTCGGCTGTATCCATTCCGTCTGAGTTATAAAAAACTTGTTCGGGGAACGCTCCGTGATCTGGAGACGTTGAGTCGATGTTTTGCACGTGGCGGCTCAAAATCCAATTTTCGAAAAATGATTTGAGTACCACATCGTACTGATTTATATCTTCTTCAAGCGTTGTGAGATGTATTGCGCCTTGCATCATACCAACCGAAGCCATCGCGGATTCGCCGGGATTTACCCAACTTTTCGCGGCCGGATCGCTATCTGCCGTGTGTGTAACATTTAGAGCACCATAAATATCGTCTTTTTTTTCTAAGAAGCCCCATTCTTTAGAAAATGGATTTGCTTCTGAAAATGAGGCAGAAGTTATGTAATCAAGTTCCGGACGTAGTAATGCAACGATGGGAAGATTCGAGGGATAGATAGTACGCGGGAAGAATAACCCTCCCGTGACCATTACAACCAAAAGTAATGTAATCAAAGGATGTTTTGACATACAAAGAGAGGTTATTTTGTTATTAAGGGACGTGAAGAGAAAAGCATGAACAATGAAAAGAGTCAATATATATGGCTGTTTCTTGGGGTTCTATATTGACTTTTCGTATTTTTTATGGTATCAATAACTAAAGGTTAATTAGTTAACTTTATTTAGGAAGTTTCTTACGAAACTTCGTTTAACAAAAGAATATATGACACGAAAACTTGTGCTCGTCGTTTTCGTCATAAGCGCGCTTGCGCTTGGCGGATTCTTTTATTTCGATGGTCGCGGTAACGCGGAGGCAGCAGTTGATACTGCTTCTACCGAATTACCGATTCAGAATTGTCGCGAGGAATACGGCTGTTGGTTTCAAGAAGGTATGTCTCTTTCAGAAATCAAAGCTGCAAATCTTCGGCGATTGAAAGCCGACTCAGACCCTCGTCTTTGCGATGGTTCGCTCGGATCAACTGATTTTCTCGATCTGAATGGCGACGATATCAACGACATTGATTGGGAATGTGGAAACGGGTGGTATTATGCCTGTGCAACGACAAAAAAGGGAATAGTAAAACCATGCTATATTGATCCCTGTTCTGTGAGTGATTACTCGTGGTGTCCACGCGAAGACGAATCAGAGAAACCGATCGAAGTTTGAGAATCAAAATCAGAACCCGTTTTAAAACGGGTTCTTTTTTATTTTGTAGCAGTCAGTTCTTGGAGTTTTTTCTTTGCTTCCTCGGCGAAACTTACAATGAAACCTGTTTTTCTAACAAATTCTATTGACCATTTTGGATTGCGGTCTTCGCGCCAGATGATAATTAATTTATCGCAAAAGTCTTCGGGAGTTTTTGTGTTGAGTGAATAAAAATATCCTATTTCTATCCATGTTGCTTCGGAGGGTGCGAGACCGGGGTTTGCTACCATATAGTCAGCGTTTTTAATCCCGTTTAAATCGTCAGGGAAAAATGTGTCGGGAGAGGTTTGATCTGAATCAAATTCCCAGTCATGGAAATCAAATTCTCTTAACTTCTTAAACGATTCCTTCCAATTATTCTCGTACTCGTTTGCTTGCCCTGCGAGGTAGACTTTAGTTTTCATATCTATCGTAGATTTTATACGAGTGGGCTAGGCAGGTCCGCCCGAGGCGAGACGGGGATCGAATCCCTCGACAAGCTCGGGACTTTTGGCCCCTCGGTGAGCTCGGGATCTACGATCTCTCGATAGACTCGGGACCTTTGGCCTGCGACCACTGTGCGCATGCCTGGGTTCGAATCCGCCTTCACGATGTTTTGGCGGGACAAGCCAGGGACCTGCCGCTTACCTCGTCTTGCCGAAGTTTGTAGGCCAGGATGGATTCGAACCATCGACCTGCCGCTTATAAGACGGCTGCTCTAACCGCTGAGCTACTGGCCCAATATGACGAAGAAGGCAGGTAAGACGGCTACTCTAACCGCTGAGCTACATGCGCTCTCGTTTCAATACTAGAAAGAAAGAAGGGAAATAATCAAGCAGCAGCAGGGGTCAGGTTCGAATTTTTTATGAGTTCGTCAAAATCTTCTTGCTCAAGCGTTTCTTTTTGCATCAACGCGTCCGCTATTTTTTTGAGGAGTGATTTTTTTGAGGTTACGATTTTTGTCGCTGTTTTATGAGCGTGTTCAATGAAACTTCTTACTTCCTCGTCAATTTCGGAGGCGATTTTTTCTGAATAATCTTTCTCGGTTCCGATGTCTCGTCCTAGAAAGACAACTTCATGTCGTTTGCCAAACGTAACGGGTCCGAGCTTTTCGCTCATACCAAAGCGAGTTACCAGCTGGCGCGAGAGCTGAGAGGCTTGATAGAGATCGCTTGAGGCGCCTGTTGTGACTTCGCCAAAAACTTTTTCTTCAGCGGCGTACCCACCCAGCATTACTGCGAGTTCCGCGATAAAATGTGATTTCGTATGCAATTGTTTTTCAGTCAGGGGAAGTTTTAATGTATATCCGCCTGCTTGGCCGCGACTTACGATTGAAACTTTGTGTACCGGATCAGCATCTTTCAAACTTGCGGCGACAAGGGCGTGGCCGGCTTCGTGATACGCGATGATCTCTTTTTCTTTTTCGGAAATAATCCTGCCTTTTCGAGCCGGACCTAAGAGAACTTTTTCGATTGAATCGTAAATATCGTTTTGGTTTATTTCCTTTTTATCTTTTTGAGCGGCGAGAATCGCGGCTTCGTTTAAAAGATTTTCAAGATCGGCGCCGGAGAAGCCCGGAGTTCTTACCGCAATTTTTTCAAGCCGCACATCTTCCGTGAATGGCTTATTTCTGGCGTGAATTTTTAAAATTTCTTCGCGATCTTTCATATCGGGAAGATCTAAGACGACACGGCGGTCAAATCTGCCTGGACGAAGCAACGCTGAATCTAAAACGTCGGGGCGATTTGTCGCGGCGAGGACAATAACCTGCGTGTCTTTTTCGAACCCATCCATTTCAACAAGAATCTGGTTCAGGGTTTGCTCGCGTTCATCGTGGCCTCCACCAAGTCCTGTGCCTCGTTCGCGGCCGATAGCATCGAGTTCATCAATGAAAAGAATCGCCGGGGCGGCACGCTTCGCGGTCGCGAATGTATCGCGGGTACGAGACGCGCCAACGCCGACAAACATCTCGACGAACTCTGACGCAGAGATGTAGAAAAATGGGACACCTGCTTCACCGGCAACCGCGCGGGCGAGCAATGTTTTGCCTGTTCCGGGAGGACCGATTAAGAGTACTCCACGGGGAATTTTTGCGCCGATTGAAAGGAATTTTTTCGGATTTTTCAGAAAATCAACAACTTCCTCGAGTTCTTGCTTTGCTTCTTTCAAACCCGCGACATCTTTGAATGTCGCTTTATCTTTAAAAGGATTGAAGAGGCGAACACTCATTTTACCGAAACCGAAGGCCTGATTTGCACCAGACTTTGCTTGGCGGAAAATAAACCAGAACATCGCGCCGATAATGATAAGCGGGAGCAATGTCGGTAAAAGGACCTGGAGCCAGAAGCTCGCGCCGGAGGGTTCTTTAACTTTCAATGAGATTGTCGCGAGACTTTCCGGAGCAACGCCGTAGTTCGCAAGTGTTTCAGTAAGCCCGAGCTCTGATTCTTTCTGCGACTTTAATATTTCTCCGTTTTTCAGATTTACCGTCAGTTCATCGCCCGATACGGTGATTTCTTGGACTTCTCCAGCTTGGAGACGACTCGCTACGTCACTGAGTGTTACTTCGGTTGATTTTTCTCCCGTTCCCGCAAGAGATGCAAAAAACAGAGCTAGCCCAAACATTACGAGGGCAGCCCAGAGCAGATTTTTAGACAGGTTTTTCATTTGTTTCCCCGATTTCTTTTTTCTGATTACCAATTCTTTTTAATACTAACCGCTTTTCTGCCGGCTTAACAGAGTCGATTTTGAAGGTATACGATTTTCCGACATCCATCTCTTTTTTCATCTCATCAACGCTTCCGAATTCGGAAACATGGATCAATCCTGTAATATCGACATCGAGTTTAATGAAGGCGCCGAATGGGTTGAACTTGTGGACAACGCCCGTAATCTCTTCTCCAGCCTTATAGCGTTCCTCAACTTTCTGCCATGGATCTTCTTGAAGGGCTTTTAAAGATAACGAGATACGGTCTTCTTTGATGTCGACAATTTTTGCTTTGACCATATCGCCGACAGTTACCACTTCTTTCGGATTATCGATCAAACGATGACCAAGTTCTGAGATATGAATTAATCCTTCGAGCTCAGGAACATTTGCAAAACGGATAAATGCTCCGAAGCTTGCGACGCCGGAAATGATGCCATCGATAACATCACCAACGTTGTATTTTTTAATAAGCTCTTTAACGCCTTGGCTTACAACTTCCCGTTCTGAAACGATGAGTTTGTTAACGCGACTGTTGATGTTGATGACTTTAACCGTCAATTCTTCACCGACGAACTTTTTGAGTTCTTCGAGAATCTTTGCGCGATCGCCATCCGCAACGCGCGGATAGTGTTCATTTGAAAGTTGGGATACCGGCAAAAAGGCGCGGATGCCCGCAATTTCGCCCATTAATCCTCCAGCATTCACTTCGGTAATCTTAATACTTATCGGTTCGTTCTTTTCCTGGATTTCTTTGACATCTTCCCATGATTTCTGCTTATCAGCTTCGGAGAGCGAGAGTTCAACGAAGCCACCCTCGTTTTCAAGTTCGATAATTTTCGCCTTAATCGTATCGCCAGGTTTCAGGCTTTTTACGATGTCGCGGGCGTTCGCGAGTTCTCTACCATACAACGTGCCAGTCGCGATACCGCGGACATCGAAGAAAACGCCCTGTTTCGCTTTTTCTAACAAGCGAACCTCAACGAGTTCTCCTACTTTCAGAAATTGGAGCAACTCAGGCTGTGATTTCAGAATTTGATTCTGAATTGACTCAGTCTTTTTTATTGTTTCTATTTGCATATTACAGGCTTGGATTCTACTATGAGACGCGTTGAAAATCAACCCTTTTTTTGCTAGAATGATATTACGTTTATGACAGTTAACTGGTATGGAGAAGGATGCTTTCGGATACAGGCATCTGATTTTAACTTGATTTCAGACCCTTTTTCTTCGGCAACGGGACTTACCCCGCCGAGGATTAAGGCCGATATCACGCTTTTTACAAAGCAGGATCTTCCGCTTACTTCTACTAACGACGATCCGGGAGTTATCATTGGGCAAGGGGAATATGAAATGAGGGGAGTGCGCGTCAACGGCTTTGCTCTTGATCAAGAAACAACTGACGCGACCATTCGTTCCGTGTACACTATTGATATTGAAAATGTTCGTTTTGCCCTTCTTGGAGAACTCACGGCGATTCCTGATCCGTCGCTTTTAGACAAACTTGGCGATGTTGACGTGCTTTTTTTGCCGGCAGGGGGAAAACCATTCCTTAACCAGAAAGACGCGGCGACACTTATAAAACAGATTGAGCCTAAAGTTATTATTCCCACGTTTTTTAAGATTCCAAAACTCAAGATCGCACGCGCAGACATTAGGGCGTTCGCGGAAGAGCTTGGACAGAAACCTGATATTCATGAGAAGTTTACCTTCAAGAAGAAGGATATCGAGTCGTTGATTACTAAACTTGTTGTATTGGGGGTTTAAGTTACTTATATATAGAGCATGGCCGAACCACAGCGAATCGAAAAAAGAGAGATTACCGATGAGCTTCGCGAATCGTACCTTGATTACGCAATGTCGGTTATTGTGGGACGGGCATTGCCGGATGTACGCGACGGCTTGAAGCCTGTGCATCGCCGTATTCTTTGGGCGATGTGGGATACAGGGCTTACGTGGAGCTCAAAACTTCGCAAGTCAGCGAACGTTGTTGGTGAAGTGCTTGGACGGTACCACCCGCATGGGGATGTCGCGGTTTATGACGCATTAGTTCGCATGGCGCAGCCGTTCTCCCTTCGCTACCCCTTGATTCACGGACAGGGAAACTTTGGTTCTGTTGATGGCGATAGCGCGGCTGCTATGCGGTATACCGAGGCAAAACTTTCGAAAATAGCAGAGGAACTGCTTCAAGATATTAATAAAGAAACCGTTAATTGGATTCCGAACTATGATGGCACTCGTGTTGAGCCGTCGGTTTTACCCGCGAAACTCCCAAATCTTTTAGTGAACGGAAGTGTTTGTATCGCGGTTGGTATGGCGACGAATATTCCTCCACATAACTTAGGGGAAGTGATTGAAGCGACAAAACATCTTATTGACCATCCGAAAGCAACTTCTGAAGATCTACTCCAGTACGTTCAGGGTCCTGATTTTCCAACAGGGGGCGTTATGTACGACAAAAAGGCGATTACTGAGGCATATCTGACGGGACGTGGCGCGATTACAACTCGAGCCCTTGCTGAGATTGTCGAACGCAAGGGTGGTAGTGGCCGTGATCAATTTGATATTGTCATCACTGAAATTCCGTATCAGGTCAATAAAGCGGAACTTATTATCAAGATCGCGGAACTTGTTCAGGAGAAACGAATTGAGGGCATTCGTGATGTTCGCGATGAATCAGACCGCGAAGGATTGCGAATTGTTATAGAACTTAAGACCGACGCGGCACCGCAAAAAATCTTAAACCAGCTGTGGCAACACACTGATCTTCAGAAGGACTTCCATCTTAATATGGTGGCGCTTGTTGATGGCTTGAAGCCGCAGGTGCTTTCACTTAAGGATGTTATTTTTTATTACATTGAACACCGCAAGGAAGTTGTGCGGCGACGTGCTGAATTTGATCTGAAGGTTGCGAAGGATCGCGAACATATTCTCGAGGGCTTAGCGAAGGCACTTTCGGTTATTGATAAGATCATCGCGACTATCAAAAAATCCGCCGATAAAGACGAAGCGCATACAAACTTGATGAAGAGCTTTAAGTTGAGCGACCTTCAGGCAACAGCGATTTTGGAGATGCGGCTTCAGGCACTTGCGGCACTCGAGCGGCAAAAGATTGAAGATGAACTTAAAGAAAAGCGCAAACTTATCAAAGATCTTGAGGCGTTGCTTTCAAGCCCGCAGAGAATCCTGAGCACTATTAAAGACGAACTTACCGGACTTACGTCTTTCGCGGACGAGCGAAAGACTAAACTGCACTCAGGCGGACTTAAGGAATTTCAAGAAGAAGATCTTGTTCCACAAGAAGAGGTTGTGATCACGCTTTCGCAGAACGGTTACATCAAACGAGTACCACCAAAAACATTCAAGAGCCAGAAACGTGGTGGTAAGGGACTTATCGGATCGGACGTCGGCGAGGAAGATTTTCTGGCGTATTTTGTTTCGGCTGATACGCATGACGATATTCTTTTCTTCACGGATCACGGACGAGTATTTAAATCTAAGGTTTACAACATTCCTGTTGGAAGCAGAACATCAAAAGGGAAAGCTGTTCATAATTTCTTAAACATTCCCGTGCAGGAGAATATCAGCGCGATCATTACCTACGCGGCGAAGTCGATTAATCCCTCGAGCTACTTGGTGATGGTGACATCGCTTGGTATGATTAAGAAGACGAAACTCCAGGACTTTGCAAATATTCGCGCGAATGGTCTTATCGCTCTTGGTTTGCGAAAGGGGGATTTGCTTAAATGGGTGAAACTTTCGGATGGCAAACAAGAAATTATGATCGGTACCAAATTTGGCCAATCGATTCGATTTAAAGAATCACAGGCGCGTCCGATGGGACGGACAGCCGCGGGGGTCCGAGGCATTACACTCCACAAGGATGATACGGTGATTTCATTTGATCTTGTTGATACTTCGTATAAGAGCAATTTGCTTCTTGCGGTGATGGACAATGGTTATGCCAAAACAACTCCGCTTACCCAGTACAAGGTGCAGAACCGTGGCGGCAAGGGCATTAAGACAGCGGAGGTTACGAAGAAGACAGGAAGTCTTGTCGCGCTTACAGTTTTAACCGACGAGGAAGAATTACTCTCGATCTCTACGAAAGGCCAGATTCTTCGAACGTCGCTCGGGAGCATCCGCAAAACAGGACGGGCGGCACAGGGCGTACGAATTATGCGGCTTAATCCAGGGGATAAGATCGCAGGCGTTATATGTCTCTAAAAAAATATTCAAACGGTTTCACTCATAACCAACTTATTATTCTTGGCGGCGCCGGGATAATTGTCGTTTTTTTCATACTCGTATTCTTAGGCGTTCTTCCCGGCGGGCGCGATCCGGCGGCAGAACGAGCGCAACTTACTTTCTGGGGAGTCTTCGATACGCGGAGTACATGGGATGATCTTATTTCCGACTACATCGAAGAACATCCGGGGGTCAGTATTACCTATCGCGAACTTTCTTCCTCGGCATACGAGAATGATCTTATAAACGCGCTCGCGATTGATGAGGGTCCGGATATTTTTATGATTCAGAATTCGTGGCTGCCTCGCTACACGAATAAAGTTGTTCCTCTTACTGCCCAGGCGTTTCCTCCAAGCCGGCTTGATGTTTTATATCCAGAAGTTGTCGCGAGTGATTTTGTCTATAACGGGCAAGTGCACGCGCTGCCGCTTTCGGTTGATACGCTCGCGCTTTATTACAACAAAGATACTTTCAATAACAAACAAATTGTTTTTCCTCCGAAGACGTGGGATGAGTTCAAACTTTACGCGACTCGGGTTCGAGAATTTGGCGCGGGCGGGGTACTTTCGAAAACCGGAGCGGCGATTGGCGGAACTCCCAAGAGCGTCAACCGAGCGACTGATATTGTCGGTCTTCTTATGATGCAATACGGAGCGACGATGAGCGATGTATCGCGCGGACAAGCAACGTTTGACAGCGACGTGGGACTTTCTGGACTTAATTTTTACACTCAATTCAGCTCACCACGGGGACTTTACTATACGTGGAATGATTCTATGGGAAATTCCGTTGATGAATTTGTGAGTCAGCGAGCCGCGATGATGATTAATTATTCTTACCAGATCGAGAACTTACAGGCGAAAAATCCTTTCTTGAACTTTGGCATCGCGCCCGTACCTCAGCGAGCTGGAGCGGCGAGAGCTATCAATTACGCGAATTATTGGGGCCTTACGGTTTCTGCTAAGAGCACGAACTCGGCGGCGGCGTGGGATTTTATTAAATTCGTGACGACAAGCGAAGCGGGAGCAGAAAAATATCTTCAGCTTACCAAGCGGCCGCCGGCGCTTCGAATCTTACTTCAAAAATACCAAAACGATCCGCTTTTAGGCGCGTTTATCCAACAGGCGCTTACAGCACAGAGTTGGTATCAGGGTGACAACGCGGCAACAGAGCGAGCGCTTACGAATATGTTAGAATTGGTCATAGGAGGTAAACTGAAAGCTCAGGACGCACTGCGGAGAGCTGAGGACGAAGTAACGCTTATCATTTCACGATTATGAACTTTCTCTTATCATTTTTTGATCGAGTTCAGGTAGCGCTCGCGCAAACCACTCTTCTTCCAACCGCGCCAGATGGTGATCCGACAAAATATACGTTTTGTCATCTTTTACAACTCGGTGAAAACGTTTTCAATTTTCTTATCACGCTTTCACTTATTCTCGCGGTTGCGGCGATGGTTTATGGCGGGGCCAGGATTATGGTCGCGGCGGGGGAGCCTGCGAATGTGCAAACGGGAAAATCCGCAATCAAGGCGGCAGTTTTTGGAGTGCTTATTATTTTCGGTTCGGGACTTATTGTTCGTTTTATCATCAGGATTTTGTCCGGCGGGGATATCGAGCCGTGGACTAAATTAACCTGTGTTCCAACGCTTTAGTGAAACATATTACTTACTTTTTACTTCAGGTTTCTCTTTTGCCGTTTTCTTTGCGTAGGGTTTTTGCTGTAGGAAGCGGGAGTGATCAGCCAGGGAGTGGACGAGCTCCTGGGGATCCAAGCGCAGACTCGATTATAGAATTTAAGTCCCCGACCGAGAACGAAGATTTGCTTTGTTTTATAGACCATATAGCTAATGTTTTTGCGTTTCAGATCGCACCAATTATTGTTGTGACCATGATTCTTTATGGGGCATTTCGCATGCTTACGGCGGCCGGTGATCCAGAGGCGTTTGCGGTCGGCAAAAAAACTATCGTGTACAGCGTTCTAGGTTATATTATTGTGCTTCTTATCGCAGGGGTCGTTGATATCAGGATGCTTTTCAACGACATTTTTGATGGCAATACTCAAGCTCTAGATTGTAGGAGTTGAAAAATCTTTTAATTTTTCTATACTTATTACTAGAGACTTAAAAGGTCGTTTTTACTACCCTAATCATTTATGAACACTATTAAATCGAAACTTTTAGGGATTGCTTTAGGGGCTTCGACCGCATTACCGCTTGCGGTGTTCGCTCAAGCTTCTCCCGAGAACGAGACAACTCCTGTCGCGGCTTGCACAACCTTAGCGACGTGTCTTACGAAGATTCAAAGAATCAACAACTTCGCGTTTTCAGTTCTTCTTGTTGTTGCGGTTGGTTTCATTATTTACGCAGCCTTTCTTTACCTTGGGGCAACGGGAGACGAAGAGAAACTCAAGAAGGCGAAGACAATGATTATCTACGCGGCGGTTGCTGTTGGCGTAGCGGTTCTTGCTCAGACTATTGTTTACGGCATTAAGGGAATTGTTGGAGGAATTTAATTTTGTGTTTTAGAAATCAAAAACCCTCGCCACTAATGGCGAGGGTTTTGGTTTAGATTTTATTATCTAAACCCTAGTACATATATGCCGCAATCGTTACTTTCTTTCCAGTTGGTCCCCAAAACCTCACAACGGGCCGTCTTTCACCAAAGCAGTCGTTGATGTTCCATATCGTTCCATCCTCGAATTCCACCTTTGTTCCCTCTGGTCCCCAGAAGAAGTAATCAGTTCGTGGGGGAACGTTTTTGTTCCACCTTGTTTTTTGATTTTCTCCCAGGAGCGTTACTTTGGTTTCCAGGATCTTTTTCGCTTTTGGTGACACTGGAGTAGGGGCGCATCCTTCGGATGAGAGTGGGGGTCTTTCTGTAATAGATGTTGTCGATACCGACTTTTCTGTTTCTTTATTTTTAACCTTTGTTGGTATGACGAACAGCAGAAATCCCGCGATGCCCATACATAGGAATATTACTAGAAGTGTCGTATGAGTTTTATCAGAGAACGGTTTGTTGTTTGGTGTTTTTGATGTCTCACCCGACGTTTCTCCGTTTGTCATACGTTACCACCTCCTTTCTGTTGCTGACCACCGACTTTTCTTTTTAGGTGATCGTAAGCGGTAAATGCTCCAGCGATCTGACCGACAAGTCTTTTGTCCTGATCGCTAATTCCCGTGATATTAATGTTGATTTCTTCAACATCTAATTTTCCAGGAATCTTGCCTCTATCTGCCTGAAACCGCGCCGTTGTCTTGTCGAAAGTCGCAGTCGGATCGAGTCTCTTGACCTTTTTGAAGCTCTCGATAATTAAATCTCTTTCGATTGCTTCCGCTTCGCTGTCCATTTTTTCTTTCGCTACATTCTGAGCGGATTCTATCCATTTTCCGGTTCCTTCGATTTTGACATTGAGCCGTTTTAGAACCACTCCGAAGCCGGGGATCTCCTCTGACCCTTCACCCTTTTTTACGATTTCAATTACTTTTTTTCTTTCCTCTAAGATCTTTATAAGGTCAGGAAGTTTTTTAAGATCATTGTCTAATTCTTCCTTTACCTTCGACCAATTTTCTCCAAATTGTTTCTTCTCATATTCGTTGGGAGGAATTTTGTCGAAGTATTTGAAAAGAATCGGTGTTGGAATGTCGGAAGGAATCTTGGAGAGTTTTTCTCCGAGAATTCTTTTCACAAGGACCGCGACCGCGTCTTCTCTTGATTTCAGAGCATCGAGTCCGGTTTTTGGTCCTTCTCCATCAGCTTGAATCCAAAAACTAATTCGTTCTTGGACAAGACCCCTTAGGATGTCTTCCACCCCTTTTTTACCGCCTGTTAGCTGAAACTCCCATAGACTTCTCCATAAATTCTCGTTTGGCACGTAGGTAAGACTTACTATCACTTTTATTGGCGCATGGTCGCCCGGCACCATTCCCTCGACCATAATGTCGATATTTTGTTTTTCGACTTCAATTGGGATGTAGTCGTAAAGAATTCCTCTTAAGAAAAAGAGGCGTAGCCCTCTCTTTTTCACTTTCTGGGCCCGTTCAGGGTCTCCATAGAACGTTACGAGAGCTGCGGTTGCTGGTTTCGCTGGAATGTTTCTCAGATCGTGGAGAAGCCATAGTCCCACCAGAGCTATAAGAGCTAAGATCGCGCCAAGTGCTTTACTTGTTGATCCTAGTAAAATCTCTCCAGTTACTACTGCGATCACTACGATTAGAGATGGTAATATGATGAGTTTTTTGGTTTTCATAATTACTCTTATCACGTGGCAAACCTCAGCGGTCTGTCACTTGCTTTATAAACTTGTGAACGAACAGTCGACACTGTTCAGTGCCGTAAATCTACCATATTTCTATTGATTTGTCAATTGTCTGTTTTGGCGGTAAACTAGGTTTTGTCGTAGTATTTATAAGGAATTTAAGGGCAGGTGGTGAAATTGGCAGACACGCAAGGTTTAGGACCTTGTGCCGTAAGGCTTGTGGGTTCAAGTCCCACCCTGCCCACTTTGTGGGTACATATCAAAAAACACCGTTTTGAAACGGTGTTTTTTGAATTTCGCCTTTTTAGTACTTTGTACTTTAGTAATAGTAACCGCCGTCTACTTTGAATTTCTTTTTTTCGAAGGTTACTACCATATACCAGCCCCAGGAGACGGTATGATTGTCGGCGCCGACAAAATCGAACCAAATATTTTCAAACGTTTCTCTATCAAGCCAGCGTTCGGGTTCATTTGTCGCGGGATCAACGATAATAAGATTTTTGTCGGTAATACTTACAAGAACGCTGTAGTGGTCGCCGTCTTTATCGAACCAGCCGATCACGATCGGCAGTTTTTCTTCTTTGATGAAACATTCAAGCTCTTTGAATGTTCCGTTTTCTTTCGCGAACACAAAGCCGCCGATTTCTTTCGCGGCTTGAATCATTCCTTCGTGTTCGGTGCCTGCGTCGGTCGTAGCGCTCGCGAGTTTTGTCAGCTGTTCCTCGGAATAATCTTTTCCGAAATGCGACAAAAGAATCTTTAACGATGCCGGACCGCACAGACCAGGACTTTGTTCGAACGGCGTGACGTTTATTTTATTTTCATTCATTTCCTGCGACATAGTAGTTTTGTATTACTGATTCTTTAGTCCATTCACTCGGGTAACTTGGATCGCCGGGGTAGATGCCGCCCGCGGCGCGGCGGGAATCGCGTTCATAGGTATTCGCGTATTCGTGGGCGGTATCGTAGGGTTTTCCTTCAGCCATCAGTTTTCGCTCGATGGCTTCGTGAATAAGAATGTGCGGCAGTTCTTTCGGCTCCATTTTATTGTCGAGCCATATTTCGTTTTTTGGAATATACGAGTATACGAGATCGTGGCCGCCGAAGACAAATTCCGGATCGAGATATTGCCGTACCACCGAACCATTAACATACTTTATTATAAGGTTGTCTTTTTGTTCTTCTTTTTCGACAAAATTTGGAGGCAGTCCTTTTTTTACAAATCTTTCTATGCGAAACCAGCGCTGTTTATCGACGAATGGGGAGTTTTTATTTTTCTTTTTCAGCTCTTCGATGTTTTCGAATTCATAAGTTTCGACTTCGAGTACAAATTTTTCTTCGTCTTTAAAACGGGCATCAAACCAGAGTTCGTTCTCAGGAATGTAGAATTTTGGCGCGTAGTCGGTACAATCTGTGCTGCGGCTATGACACAACGTGAAGTCCGTATCGAGTGTTTGCCTGATTTTGAAACCGTTTACATAGACTATTTTCATTGCCGCGATTGTAGCTTTATTTTTTATATTTTTGCAATCTTTTACGCTTTTCGACGAGCGTCGAGTCAAACTCGACTTGCTCCTCAGCTCTTTTCAAGATCGTCGACGAGCGTGAAATGCTTTGTGCACTTCGCGGAGCTGTTTGTTTGTAATATGCGTGTAAACCTGCGTTGTCGCGATGTTGCTGTGTCCTAGGAGTTCCTGCACCGAACGGAGGTCGGCGCCGTTCATAAGGAGATCCGTTGCGAATTGATGCCGTAACTGATGGGGCGTTACTTTTTTTGTAATACCAGCCTTTCGGCTGTAGCGATTAATGAGTCGTTGGACTGCGCGAGGAATGATTCTGCCTATAACAACACTTGGTTTTCTGCT
>Ga0156307_111_pt1 | contig 26641 bp, 26 predicted proteins | sample RifCSPlowO2_12_FD_107955 | JGI IMG/M metagenome (GOLD analysis project Ga0156307, IMG submission 107955) | Candidatus Colwellbacteria bacterium RIFCSPLOWO2_12_FULL_44_13
AAGCGGCCAGGGTGGGGGTATCTACGCCTTCGGCGGCGATGGAAGTGATGGTGTTTATGATCAGGATACAAATCCCGGGGGTTCTCCATCGACAATCTCCGTAAGCACAGAAGTTCTTGTTAAAAATTATTCAAGCTTCAATCTTGATGCGGACGAAACTCTAAAAATCAATCGATCTCTTGGAAATACAAAGGGAGTTCTTTTTATTCTTCGAGTTAAGGGAGATGCAACGATTAACGGTAAAATAGATTTGAACAATGCGGGAGGAAAAGGAGGAACGGGGGGAAATGGCGCGGGAGCAGGGACAGACGGACAAGCAAGCTCGTTATATTTTGATAATCTAAATCATTTTGGACAAAGAGGTTTAAGTAGCGCTTTAGGCGCAGGAGGGGCAGCCGCCGAAATCCCCCAATTTTACATCACCGACGCCCAAGGTCTTTATAAAAGACCCTGGGGAATAGTACCCGGAAGTGGTGGTGGTGGTGGATACGGAATTGGATGCACTGGAGGCAATGGAGGACAAGGAGGCGGTTCGTTAATTCTTGAAGTTAAAGGAAATATTACATTTAATGGTTCGATTTATTCACATGGCGGCATAGGACAAGACAGAAGTACTGCGGCCTGTGCCGTAACTGGAGGTGGAGGGGGAGCGGGCGGATCAATCTTTATTATTTACGGAGGAACGGCAAGCGGCAGCGGGGGCAGTACAGCGGGCTGTCCTGATAACGAGAATGGTTCAAATTGGAAAGGCCTCTGTATTAAAAAAGGCAGTAATGGAGACGGGACAAGTAATAATTACTATCCCGGAACACTTTATGGCCCTGGAGGCGGAGCTAATTTAGGATGGGGAGAAAAAGGGGGCTGTGGTACTTACGGAGCTAATCCATACGAAGGTCTTAAGTGGATAGAACCGGAGTTTCCACAAGAGTCAATAACAGGACCTGGAAATTGTGAAAATAATGATAATCGAGGTGGCGGTCGGGGCTCGATGGGTGTCATTATTGTTGTCAAAAATCGCTGGCTCGGAATAAACCCCTAAGCCTTCGCGATAACAAACGCGACAACCTTTTTCGCTCCGCAAGATTTCAAAACACGAACAGCTTCGCGAAGCGTCGCTCCTGAGGTAAAAACATCATCAACAAGAATGATGTTTTTGTTTTGAAATCTATCTAAGGACGCGCGTACGGTGAAAGCTTCGGAAACGTTTTCTTCTCGCGCCGCCCGATCCCGCATCCGAACTTGCGGATCGGTATTCGCAACCCGTTGGAGTCCGTCCTGAAAAAAAGGAATATTTAAAATTCGAGCCAAAGACTTTCCAAGAATTGCTGACTGATTAAATCCTCGCGATCGCTCCCGTGTCTTGTGGAGTGGGATCGGAATAACAATGAAGTCAGTAAAATCAAAATCGAGGTGACGAACATAAGTTTCAGTAAGAGTAATGAGCGGATGAAGCGCCTCAGTCGAAAAAGAATATTTAAAAGAATGGATCAAATCTCGAAGCTCTTTACTGCTGTAATCCGAAACCGCTCCAAGAAAAAACTGCGCTTCACGATGGCAAATCTTTGTATTATCCGGTAATCGGGCTTTGCATACTGAACAGAAAAAAGTCGAGTGAACGGGAATAGCCTGAAAACAACGATCGCACATAGTCGAATATTGGGTACGCGTAAGGTATTTCCGGCAGGAAACGCAAATCCGCGGGAAGAGCCCGTCAAGAAATAAGTTCTTTATCGTTCTCAGAAAACTAAGCATCGTGTTATAATTCTGTAAATAATAGATGATTCAATTTCCCTCTACTACATTCTACATGCTACTTACTACATACTCACTAGGGTGAACTTCAACTTTCTTAAATCACTTTCCGGAAGAGCCGAATATCTCGGTGTTGATATTGGAACAACATCGGTGAAAATCGTTGAGCTTATGGAAACAGGTGGTCATCCAGCGCTTCGCAACTACGGTATTCTCGAGTCCTATGGCCACTTGGAAAGATTAAACAATGCTATTCAGACAAGTAACCTGAAAATGCTTGATACCGAAACCGCTGAATTGCTTCGAGTCCTTCTTAAAAATCTAAAGACAAAAACAAAAAACGCGATCGCGTCGCTCCCGCCGTTTCTTTCATTTACGGCACTCTTGGATATTCCAGTGATGCCCCCAGCCGAAATGGCCCGCGCGATGCAGTATCAAGCGCGGCAATTCGTACCGCTTCCGATAACAGAGGTAACAATCGATTGGATGACGGTCGGGGAGCGTGAAGATGAGAAAGGAGCGAAATTTCAGCAAGTATTTCTTGTCTCGGTTCCAAACGAACATATTAGAAAATACCAAAAAATTTTCACGCTCGCGGGATTAAATCTCAAAGCGCTCGAAGTTGAAGGAGTAAGTCTCGCCCGACTTCTTACAACAGGCGATCCAACGGAATCCCTGATTGTTGATATCGGATCCCGCTCGACATCAATCTCGGTCGCCGCCGGTGGATCATTGAAGTACAGCGTTCAAACCGATATCGCGGGCGGATCATTAACACAAACCATATCCGGAGGGCTCGGTATTAATATCCAGCGGGCGGAAGAATTGAAAAAACGACTCGGTATTCTAGGACGTGGCGGGGAATATGAACTTTCTTCGTTGATGCTCCCATATCTCGATGTTATACTAGGAGAGGTAAAACGCGTCAAAGAAACATACGAAAAAACTTATAAGAACGTCATCGAACGCGTGATCATAACGGGAGGTGGCGCCAACCTTTTGGGAATTGAAAAATATATGGAACAGCAGTTCAATCTTCCGATTGTAAAAGCGGCGCCGTTTAAAAAAATAGAGTATCCAAGCCATCTCGAACCGATTATTGAAGAAGTAGGAACAACGTTTTCTGTCGCCCTCGGTTTGGGCATTCGCCAGTTTATATAAAAAATACGTATGTACAAGCAGGACCCAAACGAAAAGTTTTCAAAAGAAAATCTGCCAAGCATTGGCTGGCCCTGGCATCTACTTGTAACAGTTTTGGTTGTTTTTGGTTTTGTGGGAATACTTTACCTAGGGCTTGTTTTTGGGTACAAACCGCTTCTAAAATCAGAAATCAAAAGCCTGGACGAGCAAATGGAGAGTTTAAAGAAAACAATTACTGCCGAAGAAGAAAAAGATTTTGTAAACTTCTACTCGCAAGTTATAAACGCGCAATCTCTGCTCGGCAAACATAGTATTGGTTCAAAAGTATTGCCGCTTCTCGAGCGGACAACAAACCAACGGATGTTCTTCAAGTCTATGAGTCTTACTATTCCAGAAAGGAAAATCGTTCTTGAAGGCGTTGCCGATTCCTATGAAACAATTGCGAGTCAGCTTGCGAATTACGAGGCAACACCGGAAATAGAACGCGTGGTTATAACCGCGATGCAATCAAGCTCGACTGACGGCAAGGTTTATTTCACGGCGAATATGCTCGTCGCCCCCTCCGTTTTTAGAGACATCATCCAATCGCAATAAAAACAATGGGAAGCTCAAAGAAAAGGTTAGGAACAGTAATTGGAGGAATGCTCATCCTGCTTTTGAGCGGTATGATGTATTTCTTACTCGTAAAACCTGCGTACAAAGAAGTTCAAGCACTTCGGAGCGAAAAAGAATCACGCCGCGAAACACTCGTCCATGAACAGGAAACACTGCAAGAAATTAAGCGCGTCAACGAAAAATATAGTGCCCTGCCACGTGTTAAAGAAACATTCGGGGCAATAGTGCCAAACGGAGAGGATGTGCCTTCGCTCATAAACCAAATACAGAGTATGGCAAAAGCCTATAACACAAAGGTGGATTCAATTACGCTTCAATACGGCGTATCCCAACCGGAAAAAAAGGACGTTGAACCATCAGCTCTAAAACCCGTTGCGGCATTGCGGGTTGGTCTTGCGGTAAAAGGATCCTACGAAGGAATAAAGTCGTTCATAAGCGCGCTTGAAACAAATATCCGTATTATGGATCTTGTTTCATTCCGGGTGAACGAAACAAGCTCAGGAGGAAGCACGCAATACAACCTGACGTTCGATACGTATTATCAGAGGTAAAATAACTAACGCAAAAATGGCAATCATCGTTAAAGAAGAAAGAAAGACACAAAATATTTTCCCTGCGTTTTTGACGTTTTTAATCCTGCTGTTAGTTGGGGTAACAGGTTACGCGCTTTTCTTCGCGCCCGTGCCACTTGTTGAAAAAGTAGCGCCAACAAACATTGATTCGTTGAGTAAGCTTGCGGAACTAAAAGCCGAGCCTGATGAAGTTATGGCGCATCCTACGTTTAAAAAATTGCGGGAATATGTCGGTCGTCCATCGGTAGGCATAAATGGACGGTCGAATCCCTTCCTGCCGCTCTAAAGCATGGAAGCAAAAACACTTCTCAATAAGCTTGTTGAAAAAACGCTCCTAACGAGTGAAGCTGCAAAAAAAATTGGGCGCGAAGCTGAGTTGCTCCAAAAACCCGTCGAAGACCTTCTCTATGGGCATCGCCTCGTTGACGAAATTGAACTTACGAAACTAAGAAGTGAGCTCTTAAGCATCCCGTATGAAAAAGTAAATCTCGAAGAAATCACGCCCAATCTCTTAAAACTCATCCCCTCTGAGACCGCGCAGAACTACAAAGTTATCCCACTCGCCCGCACAAAGGAAATGTTAACCGTGGGAATGGTAAACCCCGAAGATATCCGCGCTCAAGAAGCTCTCCGTTTTGTGGCAAAAGAGTTGAAAATAAACCTAGGGGTGTATCTTGTAGCGCCCTCAGATGTTGAACTTGTGCTTCGTAAATATTCTCCGTACAAAACAGAAATCGAAGCGGCAATCAAATCGCTCAATATCAAGCCAGGAAGTGGAGTCTCAGCGATTCAACGCATTATTCATCTTGAAGAAGGGGCGGATGTTTCAGAAGAAGCCCCAGTCATTAAAATCGTCGCTTCAACACTAAAAGAAGCCGTCGAGAGCGGCGCTTCAGACGTTCATATCGAACCACAACGCTCACGTGTCCGCATTCGATTCCGTGTCGATGGAGATCTTCATGAAGTTTCCTCATTTCCAATTGAACTTCACCAGCCAATAGTGTCTCGCATTAAAATTCTTTCGAATCTAAAGATTGACGAACTCCGCGTTCCACAAGATGGTAGATTTAGAACAGTTATCTTCGGACGCGATATTGATTATCGCGTTGCCACGTTTCCGACGCCAGTCGGTGAAAAAGTCGCGATCCGTGTCCTTGATCCAAGTATTGGATTAAAAGGCCTTGATAACCTTGGTCTTATCGGGAGAAGTGCCGAGCTTGTGAAAGAAGGCATTGAAAAACCTTTCGGAATGGTTTTGATTACCGGTCCAACTGGTTCTGGTAAAACAACGACATTGTATTCTTTGCTACAAATTCTTAATAAAGAAGAATCAAACGTTGTAAGCCTCGAAGATCCGGTTGAATACTTTGTTGATGGTCTGAATCAATCGCAGGTGCACCCGGAAATCGGCTACGACTTCGCTTCGGGTTTGCGGCAAATTCTGCGTCAAGATCCTGATGTAATTATGGTTGGTGAAATCCGCGACAGCGAAACAGCTTCTCTTGCGGTTCACGCGGCGTTAACCGGCCACATCGTGCTCTCAACCCTCCACACGAATAATGCCCTTGGTGTTATCCCGAGGCTTATTGATATGGGCGTTGATGCGTTCCTCCTTCCAATGGCGCTAAATACAATGGTTGCCCAGCGTCTTGTCGGAAAAATATGCGAAAAATGCAAAAAAGCCGAAAACCCAAGTCCGGAACTCCAAAAAATAATCGAAGAAGAGGTAGAAAATATGCCCGAAACCGCGAAAAAAGAAATTAAAGCGGAAGCGCCATATAAGATATGGCACGCTCCCGGATGTGACGCGTGCAAGGGAAAGGGAATAAGCGGACGAGTAGCGCTCTTTGAAGTAATAACAATGACGCGTGAACTGGGAACGATTATTGCCGGCGGCGCGACCGGAGAAAAAATCCGCGAAGAAGCGAATCGCCAGCAAATGATATCGCTCCGTACGGACGGTATTGTTAAAGCCTTGAATGGCTTAGTGATGCTTGAAGAAGTCCTTCGCGAAACAAGTGATGAAGAAGAATAAAAAAGAAAATTCGTGTGATATAATCAAACTACGACAATGCCGGAAATAGACTATCAGGAAAAATTAAAAGAGTTGATGCTCGTAACAGCGCGCCAAAATGCGTCTGACTTGCACATCGCCGTCGGGCGTCGTCCAACAATCCGTATCGACGGGAGTTTGATTCCGCTTCAAAAAGAAACAATTTTAACACCCGAAGCAACGGAAGGTTTAATTACAGCGCTCCTAACCGCCGAACAAAAAGAAGCATTTTTCACAAACAGGGAAGTAGACTTCTCGTACGCCTTCGAAGACAAAGCCCGTTTCCGCGTAAACGTATTTTTCCAGCGCGGTTTTATGGCCGCGGCACTTCGTTTGATTCCAGCTCAAGTCAGGACAATTGAAGAATTGAACCTTCCACCGATACTCCATGAGTTTACCAAGCTTTCACAAGGTTTCGTGCTTGTCGTAGGTCCCGCGGGGCACGGAAAATCAACAACGCTTGCGGCGCTCCTCGATGAGGTAAACCACAAACGAACGGATCATATCATCACAATCGAGGATCCGATTGAATACCTTTTCGTTCAGGATCGATGCATTATTTCCCAGCGTGAAGTAAAAAGCGACAGCCCGACGTTTCACCGCGCGCTTCGATCACTACTCCGCCAAGATCCCGATGTTGTAATGATCGGAGAAATGCGCGATTCCGAATCAATCGCGACCGCGATGACAGCATCCGAAACGGGTCATGTCGTATTTTCAACGCTCCACACGAACTCCGCCGCCCAAACAATCGACCGCATCATCGACAGCTTTCCTTCGGGTCAACAAGGACAAGTTATCTCACAGCTCTCAGCAACGCTCGTCGGCATTGTGTCTCAGCGTCTCGTCCCGCGTATCGACGGCGGCCGGATTCCGGCAGTCGAAATTATGATCGTAAACTCGGCAATCAGAAACCTCATCCGCGAGAAAAAGATTTATCAAATTGATCTTGTTATTGAAACCTCGCTCCAAGAAGGAATGATCAGCTTAAACCGTTCACTTGCCGATTTGGTAAAACGAAAACAAATCTCGCTCGAGAATGCTGAGGTTGTTTCGCAAAATCCCTCCGAGCTTCGGCTCTTGCTCGAACGAATGTAAAATTTAGAACAAATTGTAAACAAATAAGTTGTTCTAAACTTTACCCCGAGCTTGTCGAGGAATTACCGAATAAGTAAAACGTATGAAGATCAAGTATAAAGCACGAACAAAAACAGGGGAGTTGCAAAGCGGTCTTATAGAAGCGGCTGATAAAGAAGCCGCTTTGAACACGTTATCGAGTCACGATCTCTACGTTATAAGTATCGATGAAATAAAAGAAAGCCATTGGCTTGATTTTATTACGAACTTTTTCGGCAGGGTCAAATCAAAAGACTTGATGGTTTTAACGCGTCAATTCGCGGCGCTCTTAGGCGCTAAGGTGCCGCTTGCCGACGCTCTCCGCACGCTCCAACGTCAAACAAAAAACCAAATTCTTCGCGAGACAATGGGCGAAGTCGCGAATGACGTTGACGCGGGTCTCTCCCTCTCGCAGGCGCTCGATCGTCAAAATAATGTTTTCTCACTCTTTTACGTCAATATGGTGCGCTCCGCTGAAATCACGGGGCGAATGGAAGAAACGATTAGTTTCTTAGCAGACTATCTTGAAAAGGAAACAATAATTGTAAACAAAGTGCGAAACGCGCTCATCTACCCGGTATTCGTTATCGTCCTATTCTTCATTGTCGCTATTGTAATGATTATTTTCGTATTACCAGTTATTAAACCTATCTTCGAAGAAAGCGGAGTACAACTGCCCTTCCTGACGCGAGTGCTTCTCGATAGCGGAGACTTTTTAAGTACGTGGTGGTGGGCAATTCTTGTTGTTGTCCTTGGTTTCGGTATCTCAATACGGGAATATCTAAAGACCCCTGAAGGAAAAATAGTCTATGGAGAAACAGTTTTAAAATTGCCGCTCGTCAGTAATCTCCTCAAAAAACTATACCTCTCTCGATTCGCCGAATCGATCAGTGTTCTTGTAAGAAGTGGTATTCCGATTGCCCAGGCGATTGAAATCACAGGGCATACGGTCGGAAGTATTGTCTATCGTGAAGCGTTGCATCAGGCCGCCGAAGATGTCCGCACGGGACAGCTTTTCTCCCAAGCGCTCGCGAAAAACGAAATTCTCTTCCCGCCGATTGTAACGCAAATGGTTGCGATCGGAGAAGAAACAGGCAAAATAGAAGAGCTCTTAAAACGCATTTCCGAATTTTTTGGCCGTGAAGTAGAAGAACTTGTCGGAAATCTTGTTGAACTGATCCAACCGATCATTATGCTTTTTATCGGTGTTGCCGTCGCCCTGCTTTTTGCCTCGATCTTAAAGCCGATTTATGACCTTGCCTCGACATTCTAGAGATTGCGTAGACTATGAAAACTAGAAGCTCTCTGGAAAGTCTCTTTCGTAACGAAATTTCAATAGTTCGAGCGAGGCGAGAAACGACGACAAGGGTGTATCGGTGAAACGATACACTGAGGAGGAGTGACGAAGCCGGAACCGAACTAGTGAGATTGCAGTAGAATATGGACTTTCAAGATAGCTTCTGACTGTTAATAAGTGTAATTGAGAAGAAAAAAGCTGTGGTATAATCTAGATAATAAGCGAAAAGGTCGAGTAATAATGCAAATGAAGAAAAATTTGCGTATAAAATGAAAATAATGAAAAAGGACACAAAAGGTTTCACGTTAATCGAGCTTTTGATTGTCATTGCGATTATCGGTATCTTGGCGTCAATTGTGCTTGTGAGCTTAACAGCGGCTCGTGCCCGTGCGCGCGATGGCAAGAGAATCTCTGAAATCAGCCAGATGCGAAGCACCCTCGAGTTATACCTTACAAAATGCGGCGAATATCCTGATCAACTCGGTAATACGAACATCTCAGGATGCGACGGTACAGGTGTAGCGTCAGGTAACGCCTACGCGGGATTAGCGACGGCCTTAGGTTCTTCTGGTGCAAACCTCGTGAAAACACTCCCACAAGATCCATCAACTGGGGCAACGTACTGGTATGCTCCAAGCGGTGATTCGTTAGACTATGTACTCGGTGCAACATTAGAGCAGGGAGATATAGTGTTGAATACCGACGTCGATGGCGCTGATGTTTTTGGTATAAACTGCACAGGTGGAACTGAAGATATTGTCTACTGTGTCCAGCCGTAATGAATGAAGCAGGGATAATAAATTATCTGCTGCTGATACTCGGACTCTTAATGGGCAGCTTCCTGAATGTAGTAGGACTCCGCTTTCGGTATGAAAGCGGAGTCTTGCATTTTAAAAACTTAAACGGCCGTTCCCACTGCCCACGGTGCAAGTCAACGCTTAAATGGTACGAACTTGTTCCGGTTGTAAGTTTTTTGATACAGCGTGGGCGATGTAAGCATTGTAAGAATTCCATTTCCATCCAATATCCGCTGGTTGAAATTGTAAGCGGATTGATATTCTTTTACGTTCCGCTCGTGCTTCTGGGAAGTGGAAATATGTTTGAAATTATCCACACGGCAATCTGGGTTCTTGTTTTTCTGACGTTTATCGTGCTTGCTGTCATCGACTATCGCCAGTACCTTATCCCGAACTCTTTAAACATCTGGCTCGCGCTCCTTGGAATCGGCGACGTAGTCGCGAAAAATGCTATGGGAAATTTCGGTACATTCGAAGGATCGGCTCTTGGTCACTATGCCGCGCTTTTCGGATTAAGAGACAATATCTGGATAAATCACGGAGCGGCCGCCCTGATAGGCGGGGTTTTTTTAGGCCTTGTATTCCTTATAACACGAGGTAGGGCAATGGGACTTGGCGATGTAAAACTTGCGTTCGCCCTTGGCCTGCTAATGGGGTACCCCGACGGTATCGTCGCGCTGATGCTTGCCTTTATTGTTGGCGCTTTAGTAAGCGGTGGGTTACTATTAATAAGAAAGAAAAAAATAAAAGAGTACGTCCCTTTTGGGCCGTTTATCGTACTCGGAGCAACAATAGTCTTCTTCTTCGGTGAAAAGCTTCTATACCTTTATTTCAAAATCTTCAAAGCATTCTAAAGGCTTTTCGCTCATCGAAATGCTTGTCATTCTCGCGGTTGTCGCCGCGCTTTCGGCGTTTCTTGTGCTCTATAACCGTACCGCCGCTCGCCAGCTTATTTTAAATAAGGAACAAATTGCTCTGATCGACTTAACGTCGCGCGCGCGCTTTTTAAGCCTTCAAACGTATATTCAAAACTTAGGAACAACACCAGTAGGAAAAGTTCAGATCTGCGGCGTCGGTATGAAAATCGATAAAACCGATGTGGATGGCAATGGAGTTAAAAACGAAGCGTTTATTTATAGAGATTTGGTTGCCGAAAACGAAACCTGCGAAATCGCTGATAACTATACTGATTTTAATTACGGCACAGCGCTCATCGATGAGAATGGAAGCCCTATTGAAGAACGTCTTCCGGAAGAGCAATTCAGCATCAAACTGAATCCATTAACGCGTTTCGGAACAACCACGACGGAAACAAACCTTGATTTCATTCTTTTTATTCCGCCCGATCCTCAGATTTTCATTAACGATAAAAATAATCCAGCCTCAAAGGCGGAGGTTATTATCGAAGCCGCTGACCAAACGGGCGCCTTATCAAACTTTGTTAAAATAATAATCAATGACGCGGGTTACGTCAGTACTGAATAAAGAGAGAGGCTATTTTATTGTCGAAGCTGTCGTTGGCATCTCGATTGTTGTTGTCGCGTTTCTCGGCATAGTTGGGCTATTAACGCAATCATTGAGCTTGAACCGGCTTGTAAGCGACCAGCACGTCGGAAATGGTCTCGCGATGGAGGGAATTGAGCTCGTCAAGAATCTTATAGACAGAAACTGCATCCTGAACAGTGATCCTTTAGGCAATGATCCCGGGGAATGGAACCATATTATTGAATATGTTCCACCGCAGGGAACGTACGCGGACGGTGACTTTGAAGTCGATTACAACGATGACTGGCTTGTCCCGACACAAAACCGTTTTTTAAGGTTTAACGAAGCAACGCGCGCGTACGGTTACGATGCTGGGGACAACACGAAATTTAAGCGCGTAATAAAAATGGACATCGTACCTCCTGAATCGAGTGGAGCGGCCGCGGACGATGAACTTCGGATAAAATCAATCGTTACGTGGCAAAGCAAAGGCCAGAGTTTCTCACTTGAACTTGAAGATCATTTCTTTAACTGGTGGCCCAGTTGCCCGATTCAATGAGAAAAAATAAACGTAAAAAAGAAAAAGCTTTCACAACAGTTGAATTACTTGTCGCGATATCACTCTTTATTATTCTCATAACGCTTGCCGCCGCGACTTTTTTTCAGGCGATCAGAATTCAAAACACCGTGGTAAAACTTGTGGCCTCAAACGATAATGCCGCTCAAATAATGGAGCAGATTGCGCGCGAGATTCGTACGGGCGTATTTACAATGCCTGAAGATCCGAGCGGTGTTAGTGTGATCGGTTTTACAAATGCTCGGCAGGAATACGTTCAATATAAGTGGGAAGATAACGCGATTAAAAAATGTAAGAGAATCGTGGGCGTCTCGTGTAACAATCAGGATTTTAAAAGAATAACGTCCGAAAACACAAAAGTAACAAATCTCAGGTTTATTTTAAAAGGAACAGGCTCGGATGATCATTTTCCTCCGCGCGTTACAATTCTAACGACGTTCGAAGGTCCGAACGAAATAAGTTTCCATTACCAAACAACAGTAAGTGCCCGGACAATGGGAAATTAAAACAAATGAACTTGAAACATCAAAAAGGTCAGGCAATGTTACTCACGGTTCTCTTTCTCTCCGGCGCGATTTTGAGCGCGACCGCGATCTCGGGGTATCTGATGTTTCATCAGATAAAAAACCTGACGGACGTAAGCAGTTCCACAAAATCAATCTTCGCCGCTGACGCCGGAATTGAATGGTCACTCTATAAATACTTCCAATATTACAACGAGTGTTATGACACGTCCCCGCCGTCTCCGGCCTGTAATAACGGAATAGACGACGACGGGAATGGAAAAACAGATTTTCCGGAAGACAATGAAAGTTGCACCGATTCGAATGATCCCGAAGAGGGCATACCCGCGCCCCCGCAGTTTTTAGAATGCGATTATAAACCAATGTTCGCGCCTCCAGGCTGTTCAAACGGAATTGATGATAACAATGACGGGACTAAAGATTTCCCGGAAGATGCCGATGACTGCGCAAGCGCGGACGATCCAGAAGAAGGAGTTCCGCCAAAGGGCGTTGTAATACTGAAAATTGTGGAAACGACAGATCCAACAACCGGAAAAGTAAATGGCGCGATTACAACTGGTTCGTTCGGTAAAACCGGGCGCGCCCTGCAGATTGATTTCCTCGGCGCTATAAAACCGTTGTTCTCACCGTAGCAAGACATTATGAATAAACAGGAAGCAAAAGAAAGAATTGAAAAACTCCGCAAAGAAATTAACCGCTACCGCCACGCCTACCACGTCCTAGACAAATCTCTTGTTTCTGACGAGGTGCTCGATTCCTTGAAAAAGGAACTTTTCGACTTGGAAAATGAATATCCGGAATTCATAACCCCTGACTCGCCAACCCAACGGGTTGCCGGCGGCCCCCTTAAAGTTTTTAAAAAAGTTCGCCACGAAGAGCAGATGCTTTCATTTAATGACGCCTTTTCCGAAGAAGATATGGCTGACTGGATGGAGCGTAGCGAAAACTATCTTGGAAAAAAGGTAAACCCAAAATTTTACGCCGAACTCAAAATCGACGGTCTCGCCATAGAACTTGTGTATGAAGACGGAATCCTAATCCAAGGTTCAACGCGCGGCGACGGCGCGGTTGGCGAAGATGTAACACAAAATCTGAAAACCGTGGACGCGATTCCCCTAAAACTCGAAGGAAAATATCCAAAACGTCTCGTTGTTCGCGGCGAAGTGTTTCTTACAAAAAAAGAATTCGAGCGTATCAATAAAGAACAGCAGAAAAATGGAGACAAAATATATGCGAATCCTCGAAATATTGCCGCCGGTTCAATCCGTCAGCTTAATCCGAAAATCACAGCTTCAAGAAAACTTGATTCGTTCGAATACGACATCGTAACGGATCTGAGTCAAAGATTGCACGACGAAGAACATAAGATGCTCGCGTCATTTGGCTTCAAAACAAATCCAAATAACAAAGCGCTCAATTCCCTAAAGGACGTTTTTGAATTCCGGGATTACTGGGAAAAACATCGTGACAAACTGCCCTACGAAATTGACGGTATTGTCGTGATTATAAACGACAATAAGCTCTACAACGAGCTTGGTGTAATCGGAAAAGCGCCGCGTGGCGCCATCGCCTATAAATTTTCACCAAAAGAAGCGACAACGCGCGTCAAAAGCATAGCAGTGCAAGTCGGCCGCACGGGAGTCTTAACACCGGTCGCCGAACTCGAACCCGTTAGTGTGGGCGGCATTACAATCACGCACGCGACGCTCCATAACGCTGACGAAATCGAACGCCTTGGTTTAAAAATAGGCGATACAGTTGTGATCAATCGCGCTGGCGATGTAATCCCTAAGGTTATGAAAGTTTTGAAGGAACTCCGCACCGGAAAAGAAAAAGAATTCAAAATGCCGGCTAAATGTCCCGTTGACGGCTCAGTAGTTGTCCGCGAAGGCGCGCTCAACAAATGCTCAAACCGCGAATGTGGCGCCCGCCAAAGAGAATCCTTAATTCATTTTGTTGCCCGAACTGCTTTCGACATTCGCGGTTTAGGAGAAAAGATTATTGATGTCTTTATGGACGAAGGCCTTATAGCTGACGCCGCGGATATTTTCACGCTCAATAAAGGCGACATCATTGCCCTCCCGCGTTTTGGAGAAAAATCCGCGGAAAATATTATAAGCGAAATAGAGCGTAAAAAAGAAATAACATTGGGAAGATTTTTGTTCGCCCTCGGCATTCTCCATATCGGAGAAGAAACCGCGCTTCTTCTTACGGAAGAGTTCTTGAAAGAAAATAAAAAAGAAAAAATAAGCCCTGGAGAAATCGGAATATTCTTCGCAAGAAAAAGTAAGGAAGATCTCGAAAGAATTCAGGACATCGGCCCTAAAGTCGCGGAAAGCATCGAGGATTGGTTTGGAAACAAAAAAAATAAAGAGCTTCTTGAAAAGCTTGAAAAGAGAGGTGTGCGAATAAAAATCGAATCACAAAGAAAAACAAAACGGTTGCTTGGAAAAACATTCGTTGTAACCGGTACGCTCAAATCATTAGAACGTGAAGAGGCAAAAAGAAGGATTCGCGAAGAAGGCGGACGTGTTTCGGAATCGGTCAGCAAGAAAACAAGTTATGTTCTCGCGGGTGAAAACCCGGGATCAAAGTTTGAAAACGCGAAAAAGCTTAGTGTTCCTGTAATTGACGAAAAGGAATTTTTAGATATGCTTGGAAAGTAGCGCATTCCTCAAATGACCCCTATAAATAAAGCCAATATTGAATACCTCGCCGGACTAGCTCGCATTGAACTCAAAGATGCGGAAAAAGAAAAACTGCTTGGCGATCTTACAAATATTTTAAACCACTTCGAGGAACTGAAAGAAGTTGATACGAAAAACGTCGAACCAATGACGGGCGGTACGCTTCTCACAAATATCGAACGAAAAGACGAAATTGATACCGAACGTCTTGGAAAAGGAAAGTCTGGATTTCCGGAAACAAAAAAAGGCTACTTAAAAGTCCCGCCGGTATTCGAAGATTAATATGGACCTAAAAGGGCTCACAATTAAAAAGTTCTCTGAAGGTCTGAAAAAAAAAGAATTTTCCACGGAAGAAGGAGTAAACGCTTTTATAAAAACGATTGAAGAAAAAAATAGCGAACTTAACGCCTTTTTAAAGTTCGATCTTGAAGTCCATAAAGAAAGAGCGCTTGAAAAAGCAAAAGAACTCGATAAAACAATTGCGGCGGGCAAGCCTGTTGGAAAACTTGCGGGCGTCGGCCTTGGTATTAAGGATGTTATTCTAATCGAAGGAACGCGGGCGACTGCGAGCTCGAAAATTCTCGAAAAATATACAGCAAGTTATGACGCGACGGTTATAAGAAAATTAAAAGACGCGGATGCGTTATTTCTTGGAAAAACAAACCTCGACGAATTCGCGATGGGTTCGTCAACTGAAAATTCAGCATTTGGAGTAACAAAAAATCCCTATGATACAAATCTTGTAGCCGGGGGTTCTTCAGGCGGTTCTGCCGCCGCGGTCGCCTCCGATATGGTCTTAGGCGCGCTTGGTTCTGATACCGGCGGTTCAATTCGCCAGCCTGCGGCATTTTGTGGTGTTGTCGGTTTGAAACCGACCTACGGCGCCGTATCCCGTTACGGACTGATGGCTATGGCTTCATCATTGGATCAGATCGGTCCGTTTGGAAAAACCGTTGAAGACGCGGCTATTCTTTTTAGTAAAATTGCCGGAAACGATCCCTACGACGCGACAAGCTACGCTATTGATTATAAAAATATTACTGAACCGGATTTTAAAGAAATAAAAAACCTCACAATCGGCGTTCCGGACGAATACTTTGTCGAAGGGCTTGAAAAAGAAGTAGGGGATGAAATCCACCGCGTTATTGAAGAGCTGAAAAGCCAAGGGTTTAAGTTCAAAAAAATCAGTCTGCCGCATACAAAGTACGCGCTTTCCTGTTACTATATTGTTCAGCCTGCCGAAGTAAGCACCAATCTTTCTCGTTTCGATGGTATTCGCTACGGCACGCGTGAAAAAGCGAAAAATCTTCTCGAACTCTACAAAAAAGACAAAAGCGAAGGATTTGGTCCTGAATCAAAACACCGCATTATTTTAGGAACTTTTGTGCTTTCATCCGGCTACTACGATGCTTATTATAATAAAGCCCAGCGCGTTCGAGCGCTTATAAAACAGGATTTCGATGAAGCCTTTAAAGATGTTGATGTTGTACTAACTCCCGTAACGCCAACGCTCCCCTTTAAGATTGGTGAGAAAACAATGGATCCCTTGCAGATGTATCTTTCCGATATCTTTACAGTCCCCGCTAACTTAGCAGGTATTCCTGGAATCTCGATTCCAGTCAAAGGGCGCGTTGGGAAACTTCCCGTCGGTTTTCAATTAATGGCGCCCCGGTGGCGCGAAGCCGACATTTTAGGAATTGGTATGTATTATGAACGAAATTAAAGAAGCCATAGACACTATTCTTCCCTATATCAAGATCATAAGTTTTCTTGCCTCCGTGGTTCTTGTGTGCGCGATCATCTCGCTTCGGAACAAAGTAAAGAAATTCGGCGAAAAGGTTGAAAAAACTATTGATGCGTGGGAAGAAGGAAAAGCCACAAAAGAACTCGCGATCGCGATGTGGGAACAAGTGCAAAAAAAGATAGAAAGTGGAAACGAAGCGGAATTAAAACTCGCCGTAATCGAAGCCGATAAAATCTTGGATGAGGTGTTAAAAGCAATGAAACTTGAAGGCGAAGGATTCGCCGAACGGCTTGAAAAGCTTTCTGTCAAAGAAATTCCCAATATCCAAGCACTCTGGGACGCGCATAAAATTCGAAACAGGGTAGTCCACGAAGCCGCGTATCATCTGCGGAGCGATGTCGCGGGTAGGTGTATTGAGACCTACGCACGAACACTCAAAAGTTTAAAAATCCTTGAATGAAAATATCCGTTTATACGGATATTTTTATCATCTGCGCAGCCGACCGGATTTGAACCGGCGATCTTCTCCGTGACAGGGAGACGTGTTAACCGGGCTACACTACGGCTGCATACTTAAATCAGCTGTCCCGACTTCCGAAAGAACGTCGGGGCTACGGCTACATTTTGGTTTCCAGCAAACATAGTCAGTATACCCAATTTTGTTATTTTGGCAACGAAATAAAAGTGTGGCTGGGGTGGGAGTCGAACCCACGACCCGACGCTTATGAAACGTCTGCTCTGCCGCTGAGCTACCCAGCCGTCATTCAAAAGATAACGAATACAGGACAAAAAATCCAATTTATATAGTGAAGGTTTTCCCTTCGAAAGAAGCTTTCGAATCAATTCTGGAGCGGAAGTTTTTTAAATAGTGAAGGTTTTTGTCTCGGGAGAAGCTTTCGGAAGCGTTGTCACTCTCGCTCAGCGAGAGTGACAACGCTGAGAAGCAGTCGCATTTTGTCGCAGGAACGAAATGACGACGATCCGCCCGAGGGAAAAACCGAAACATGTTGCGGGGGCGGGAATTGAACCCGCTCCTAAAGGTTATGAGCCTTTCGAGGTAACCGTTCCTCCACCCCGCGGTATAGCGACATAAACAATGCGTATAGTACGCTGTCGAACAAACTTAGTATAGGTGAAAAATGCTCAATTTGTCAAAATGTTTTGAGTATGCTTAGAATTAATGCGTAGAGAAAATCTAGAGAAATTATGAAAGAAATCGAAGCCGAAGCGCTTACTGAAATCACAAACGCGAAAGAGGAATTGGCGCTTGAAAAAATCCGCGTAAAATATCTTGGTAGAAAAGAAGGAATTGTAACCGAGGCTTTACGTAGCCTTAAAAATCTTTCGCTTGAAGAAAAGAAGAGACAAGGACCGCAAATAAATGCCTTAAAAGCCAAACTCGAAAAAACACTTGAAATAAAAAAACGAGATCTTGAAGAGGGAAAAAATAAAAAAACGCTCGATATCGATATTACGCGTCCGGGAGAAAAAATAATTAAAGAAAGAAAAATTACGACCGGCCATCTCCATCCCTTGACGGTTCTCGAGAACGAAATTAAAGACGTCTTTCGTTCCATGAACTTCTCGGTTCTCGAAGGGCCGGAAATTGAAAGTGAATTCTATAATTTTGACGCATTAAACGTCCCCCCAGATCATCCGGCTCGTGAAATGTGGGATACCTTCTGGATAAAATCAGAAAACGCGAAAACCTCAAAAGAGAAGCTTTTATTGCGCACCCATACCTCCCCGATGCAGATTCGATATATGGAATCACACGAGCCGCCCCTGCAAATTGTCGTTCCGGGCAGAGTTTTTCGCTTCGAGGCAACCGATCAAACGCACGAAGTAAATTTCTATCAATACGAAGGATTGATGGTTGGAAAAAACATCTCGCTTGCGAACTTCAAATACGTTATCGAAACATTCTTAAAGCGAATCTTCGGAAAAGACATCGAATTTAGATATCGTCCCAGTTACTTCCCGTTCGTCGAACCCGGTCTTGAGATTGCGATTAAATTCCGCGGCAAATGGCTCGAAATGATGGGTGCCGGAATGGTGCATCCGAACGTTTTCAAAGCGGTGCATTATAATCCTCGCGACTATCGTGGCTTCGCTTTCGGCGGTGGACTTGAACGTCTTGCAATGGTCAAATATAACATTCCTGATATCAGGCTTTTTTACTCGGGCGACACAAGATTTACGAATCAGTTTTAATTGCGATGAAATTTTCATACCAACTGCTCAAAAAAATAACACCGAAAACGCCTTCAAAAAAAGAATTGGAGGAAAAACTAAATACGTATCTTTTTGAGGTCGAAGAAGTAAATGGTGATACATTTGATATCGCGATTCCCGCGAATCGCTATTCCGATGCGGCATCCCACTGGGGAATCGCCAAAGAAATCGCGGCGATTGAAAATGCTAAGGCAAAAGACGTAAACGAAAAATCATCTACAATCCCACAAAATAAAGGAAAAGTATCGGTAGAAATCAAAGACCCGAGATTATGCAAGCGAATGGCCGCCCGGTATTTTGAAAACGTAAAAATCAGATCTTCACCGAAGTGGATGCAGGACGTTCTAAAGTCCTGTGATATGCGCCCGATCAATAATCTTGTCGATATTACAAATTACGTAATGCTCGAGATAGGACAGCCAACGCACGTCTTTGACTTCGATAAAATGGAAGGTGGAAAACTGATTGTTCGTAAAGCAAAAAAAGGAGAATCTGTGGTAACACTTGACGATAAAAAGGTAGCACTTGATATAAACGACGGCGTGCTTGCGGATGAAAAGGACGCTCTTGATATCGCGGGTATTAAAGGAGGAAAGAAGGCCGAAGTCACGAAAAAAACCAGAAACATTTTGCTCACTGCTGGAAATTTCGACGGCGCGAGCGTTTACAGGACTGCGAGAAAAACAGGGGTTGTAACAGACGCGTCAATACGGTTTTCGCATAACCTAAATTCGGAACTCGTAGGATTCGCGATAGAGCGGGCAACAACGCTGATACAAAATCTCTGCGGCGCGAAACTTGTTGATGTGAAAGATATATATCCTAAAAAGCCAACGAAAAAAATCATTGGATTCAACGTCAACGAATTCAACGCGTTTATTGGAATCAAACTTTCATTAAAAGACGCGACGGATTATCTAAAACGGTTAGGATATGAAATAAAAAAGGGAAAAACAAAAGATGATATTCTCGTTGAAGTCCCGCTCTTACGCGACGATGTAACACTTTTTGAAGATCTCGCGGAAGACATCGTGCGTCTCTATGGGTACAACAAGGTAAAACCTGCCCCGCCATTCGTGAACCTTATCCCTGCTGAATACGAAAACGAACTTCGGCTTCACGACAAAATACGAATGGTGCTTGTAGGCTTAGGATTTTCTGAAGTATACAATTCGTCATTCACCGGAAAAAAAGCACTAACAAGCCTCGAGATTGAAAATCCAATTGCTGAAGAAAAAAAATACTTACGGACAGAGCTCGAAGAAAGTTTAAGGACCAATGCTGGATATAATCTGAAGTTCGGTGATACAACAAAAGTTTTTGAAATCGGAAAAGTATTTTTTAAAAAAGGAAAAAAACACGAAGAAAAATGGCACCTCGGAATAGCGCTTGGCGTGAAAGAGAATGATCCGAAGTTACTTCTCGAACTTAAAGGCGCGCTCGAAGAACTTTTAAGAAAAATCGGTTTGACGGAAATTTTTATGGTCAAAGAGGGGAAGAAAGTAAGAATAGAGTCAGGAGAAGACAATCTTGGGTACGCAAGCGCTGAACCAATCGGTAAGAATGGATATGCGACTATAGCCGAGCTTGATCTCGAAAAAATCACAAAACTGATAACAGAAGAGAATGAATACAAACCGATTCCAAAATATCCCTCAAGTATGCGTGATATATCGTTACGTGATGCACGGAGCACGCAAGTAAACGAAGTGTTAAGCGTCATACAAGAAACAAGTCCTAAATATGTTGTTGATGTTGATTTGATTGATTACTACGAAGACGAGCGTCAAAACAAGAACGAAAAGAGCCTGACATTTCGAATTGTTTTCCGCGCCGACGACCGGACACTTGAATCAAAAGAAATTGATGGTGAAGTTGAAAAAATCTTAAAAGTCTTGAAAGGAAAACTAGGCCTCGAAGTACGGTAAGAAAAGCAGCTAAAAACCCCATAAATAGAGACTTTCTAGGGGACTTGCCCTGAGCGAGTAAAACGAGTCGAAAGGTTGTTTTTAGCCCCGTTTTCTGCTATCCTTAATGCATAAAGAAGGCAGCACCAAAATTAAGAAAAAGGTGTGCTTTTTTTCTTAGAATGGCAAAAAAACAAGAAGAGAAAAAAGAAGGAGGACCCTCGTATTCCGCGAAGGATATTTACGTTCTCGAAGGGCTTGAACCAGTAAGGAAGCGCCCGGGAATGTATATCGGTTCAACCGGCCCTGATGGGTTGCATCATCTTATTTGGGAAATCGTCGACAACTCAATCGACGAAGCAATGGCTGGTTTCGCGAAAAATGTCGAGATCCGGCTCTTGCCGGATAATACAGTAAGCGTAACCGACGATGGCCGCGGAATTCCGGTTGATATCCATCCGCAAATGAAAGTTTCAGCACTCGAAGTCGCGCTCACAAAACTCCACGCCGGAGGAAAATTCGGCGGTGAATCGTATAAAGTTTCAGGAGGATTGCACGGTGTCGGTGTCTCAGTCGTAAACGCGCTCTCCATACATTTGAAAGCAGAGGTAACAAGGGACGGTGGGATATATATACAAGAATATAAACGCGGCGTTCCGCAATACAAGGTAAAGAAAATAGGAAAATCAGAAAAACATGGTACGAAAGTTACCTTCACGCCCGATCTCGAAATCTTTAAAGAGATAAAATTTGATAGGAAAAAAATCGTAAGCCATCTGCGCCAACAAGCGTATCTTACAAAAGGCATCCGTATTGTTATTATCGATGAGTCGGAAAAACCGACTTTCTATCACGCGTTTTACTTTGAAGGCGGGCTGAAATCATTCGCGGAGTATTTAAGTGAAGATGGTGTGGAACGAATCCAGGAAGAAATCTTTTATGTCGACAAGGAGTCAGAAGGAATGCGTATCGAGGTTGCGGTAACCTACGGGAATGAAATCGAAACGCAGGAATTAAGTTTCGCGAATAATATTTATACGCCCGACGGCGGAATGCATCTTACGGGATTCCGTTCAGCGCTCACGCGTTCATTAAACGATTATGCGAAAGAAAGCGGCTACATCAAAACAACTGAAGAAAACCTAACCGGTGAAGATGTCCGCGAAGGGCTTGTTGCTGTTGTTTCAATTAAAATCCGCGAGCCCCAGTTCGAAGGGCAAACAAAAGCGCGGCTCGGAAACCCCGAAGCGCGCACGGCAGTCGAATCCGTCGTGAATGAATCCCTAAAAGATTTCTTAGCGCGCCACCCCAACGATGGCCGCCGTATCGTTGAAAAATGTTTATTGTCCGCAAAGGCGCGTAAAGCCGCGAAAGCCGCGAAAGATACGATTCTAAGAAAAGGCGCGTTTGAAGGGCTTATGCTTCCGGGAAAGCTTGCCGATTGTCAGTCACGAAAAGCCGAGGAGTCAGAACTTTTCCTTGTCGAGGGTGACAGCGCCGGCGGGTCAGCAAAACAAGGGCGGGATCGCCGCTTTCAGGCAATTCTCCCGCTCCGAGGGAAAATTTTAAACGTTGAAAAATCGCGCGTTGATAAAATGCTCGACTCGAAAGAGATCAAATCTCTCGTCATCGCGCTTGGTACGGCGATCGCTGATGAATTCGATCTCTCAAAACTTCGATACCACAAGATCGTTATTATGACTGATGCTGATGTTGACGGCGCGCATATCAGAACGCTTCTCTTAACGCTATTTTATCGTTACTTCCCGGCAATCATCGAGGCGGAACATCTCTATATCGCCCAACCGCCGCTATACCGCTTGCAAAGCGGAAAAACAGTTCGGTACGCGTATAATGATCCCGAAAAAGAAAAGGTACTCAAAGAAATCGGCAAGGAAAACATAAATATTCAGCGCTATAAAGGCTTGGGAGAAATGAACCCGGATCAACTTTGGGAAACCACAATGAATCCCGAAAACCGAATGTTGAAGGTAGTAAATGTCGAAGACGCGAAAGAAGCTGATCGGCTTTTCGATATCTTGATGGGAAGCCAGGTTGAGCCGCGCAAACACTTCATTCAGGTTCACGCGGTTTCAGTCAAAAATCTCGATATCTAGGTTCCTTAATTGGAACTTAGTAATTGGAAATTGAAAATCTTTCACAAGAGCTTTGGCTCTTGTGAAATACGAGGAAACCCTGTAGGATAGGGAAAGTCAAAAACCAATGTGGCACAGATTTAAGACGTTCCTCGACGAGTCACGTCAGGAATTCAAAAGAGTGAATTGGCCAACGCGTAAAGAGACCACCCGAATGGTCGGCATTGTTATTGGACTCTCGCTTGGTGTCGCTGTCGTGCTCGGCGGAGCGGATCTACTCTTCGGCTATGGTTTGGAAAAACTTATCGGTTTATAAATGACGGGAAAATTAAGTGAAACAAAACAAGGAATCCGACGCTGGTACGCGGTGCATACGTACTCCGGTTACGAAGACGCTGTGGCGCGTTATTTAAAGCAACGTGTTGATTCTTTGTCTATGAATGACAAGATTTTTAATATCATCGTTCCAAAGGAGAAAAAGATTAAAATCAAAGACGGCAAGCGAATCACGATTGAAGAAAAGATCTACCCCGGCTACGTATTGGTTGAAATGCTAATGGGTCCCGACTCCTGGTATGCGGTACGGAATACTCCGCGCGTAACCGGATTCGTAGGATCTGACACAACCGACCCGACACCGCTCTCAAAAGAAGAAGTTGATGGTTTGATGGCGCGAATGACAAAGGAAGAGCCGAAATATAATATTGTCGTCAAAGTCGGCGAAGGAGTACGCATCATCGATGGGCCTTTCAAAGACTATGACGGCAAGGTAGCTGAAATTGACGAAGCAAAAGGCAGGGTAAAAGTATTAGTGCCGATTTTCGGTCGCGACACAGCCGTCGAACTTGACTCGCTCCAGATAACTAAGATTTAATACGACAAATGGCAAAACCAATCAAGACAACTTTAAAGTTGCAAATTGAAGCCGCGAAAGCGAATCCTGCGCCTCCGATCGGTACATCCCTCGGTCCCCATGGCGTAAACATTCAGGAATTCTGCAAACAATTCAACGAAGTGACAAAAGACAGGGGCGGCGACATTGTGCCCGTCGTCCTAACGATTTACGAAGACAGAAGCTTTACGTTTATCTTAAAAACTCCCCCCGCGTCGGATCTCTTAAGAAAAGCCGCTGGTGTTGAGAAAGGCGCCGCCAACCCTTTAACAGGAAAAGTAGGAAAGATAACAAAAGCAGATTTGCGAAAAATCGCCGAGCGGAAAATGGTTGACCTGAACGCGAACGATATTGAAGCCGCTGAAAAGATTATCGCCGGAACTGCCCGCTCGATGGGCATTGAGATCGTTTAAGGAACAATGGGGAAGCTCGTTGTCTTCGAAGGTGTTGATGGGAGCGGCAAAAACACACAGCTCGAACTTCTAACTCGTCGTCTTGAAGAGAAGGGTATAAAATTTAAAACAATCGCGTTTCCACGCCACGGCAATCCCGCGGCGTGTTTTATTGATAAATACCTCCAACCGAGTCATCCCTATGGCGAACCGAAAACAATCCCTGCCGAAGTGGCTTCGATGTTCTACGCGCTTGATCGGTATGACGCGAGTTTCGAGATGAAAAAATGGCTTGAAGAATCCGACTTTGTCATTGCCGATCGTTATCTCGGATCAAACATCGGGCATCAGGGAGGAAAAATTAAAGATGAGACTAAACGCAAAAAATACGTCGATTGGCTCTACACGCTCGAATTTAATACATTAAAAATCCCAAAGCCTGATCTCACGATTGTTTTTTACCTTCCGGCCGAGATCGCGATTAAAAGAATAGAGAAAAAACAAAATCGGAATTACATTCAAGACGGAAGCAATAAGGACGCTCACGAGTCTGATATCGAACACCTCCGGAATGCCGGCGATGCCTATAAATGGGCCGCCCGTACGTATCCCAATTTTATAATTATTGATTGTTGTGATAAAAATAAGGAATTAACCCCGGAAGAAATCCACGAAAAAGTCTGGCAAGTTTTTCAAAAACAATATGACATATAAACCCACAATAGGCCTAGGAATCCCTGCCTTCGCTAAAGCTACGGCGGGCAGGCACGCGTAATTATGTCTAACTACAAACCTACAATTGGATTAGAGATTCATGCCGAGCTGAAAACGGAAAGCAAAATGTTCTGCGGCTGTCCGAATAAAAGTGACGAAACCGAACCGAATAAAAATACCTGTCCCGTCTGTCTGGGACATCCGGGCGTACTCCCAACAATAAACCGCGAGGCTGTCCGTTCAGTTATAAAACTAGGACTTGCCGTCGGCGGTACGATTCCTCCAAAAGCAAAATTCGACCGAAAAAACTATTTTTATCCTGATCTTCCGAAAGGATATCAGATTTCTCAATACGATGAACCGCTCGTTCTAGGTGGATTATTAAAGGGCGTCCGTATTCGCCGGGTGCACCTTGAGGAAGATACCGGAACACTTGTCCACGACGACAAAGAAAATATATCGCTTGTAAGTTACAACCGCTCAAGCGCCCCGCTTATGGAACTCGTAACCGAACCGGATATAACATCCGGAGAACAAGCGGCCGAATTTGCAATGGAATTACAGCGCATTTTGCGATACCTCAATGTTTCAAACGCCGATATGGAAAAAGGGGAAATGCGCGTTGAAGCGAATATTTCCGTAAGCAAGGATAAAAATCTCGGCACAAAAGTTGAAGTAAAGAATCTGAACTCATTCCGATCCGTGCGGGATGCAATCACGCACGAGCTAAAACGCCAGGTAGAGGCAATTGAGTCTGGTGAAAAAATACGGCAGGAAACGCGCGGTTGGAACGAAGTAAGCCGCCTCACAAAATCTCAGCGCTTCAAAGAAGAAGCGCACGATTATCGTTACTTGCCTGAACCTGATCTACCGCCGCTTATCCACGACCAAAAGGAACTCGAAGAACTGAAACGTGAAATCCCCGAACTCCCTGAAACAAAACGTAAACGTTTCATGGAAGAATTTAAGTTAAATGAAGAGCAAGCAAATGTCATAACTGAAGATCGATATATCGCCGAATATTTTGAAGAAGTCATCTCTGAAATGGAAGAAAACGCAGATCCGAAGCTTGTTTGTAACTATGTAACAAGCGATCTCAAAGGACTTTTAAATGAAAAAAAGATAGACATCCGCGAAACAAAGGCAACGCCGGAACGAATAGCCGACCTCCTCACAATGATTACGACAAATGAAATCGGCAGTCGCGTTGCGAAAGATGTTCTAGTAAAAGTTTTCGAAACCGGCGGAGATCCTCACGAGATTGTAAAATCCGAAGGCTTATCGCAGGTTTCCGACGAAGCATCACTTCGGAAAACAATTGAAAAGATAATCAACGAAAATCAAAAGGCAGTTGAAGACTACAAAAAGGGAAAAGGAAACGCCCTCCAATTTTTGATCGGAAAAACAATGGCTGAGCTTAAGGGAAGAGCCAATCCCGACATAGCGAAAAAGCTTTTCGAGGAGTTTCTATCCAAATAATCTCCGTATCTTGTCTCCACCAGGTAAGTTGGCGTTTAATAAAATAAAACTGCTCTCTAAGGAGTTTTTGAAACATTTCTTCCCGCGTCATAAGCCCGCGAAGATAGTATGAAACGTAGCGATATTCAAGTCCGAAAGAGTTAAGTCGCTCCCAGCTCAAATGGTAGGCAGGTTTAGTATGAAGTCCTTTTACTTCCGCAATCATCCCGCCCTTAAGCCGCTTCAAAAGTCGCTTGGAAACCCGCCCGCGAAGAACTTTGTCCGAACGTTTGATGCCAATCTTCAAAACATCGTAGCGAGGCGTTTTACGCGAAAGGGAAGGCACGGGTAAACCGGTTGTGATCACAATTTCAAGCGCCCGAATAAGACGCCGCCGATTGTGACGGTCAATCGACGCCGCTCGCCGCGTGTCAAGAATCTTAAGTTTTTGAAAGAGCGCGCCCGTTGAAAGACGCTCAAGATTCTCCCGAAGCTCCGACTGAGGAGAGACTTCAGGAAATACCGAATCATAAATAAGAGAATCAATATAAAGCCCGGTTCCGCCGCAAATAATTGGCAGTTTACCCT
>Ga0156307_110_pt1 | contig 24816 bp, 22 predicted proteins | sample RifCSPlowO2_12_FD_107955 | JGI IMG/M metagenome (GOLD analysis project Ga0156307, IMG submission 107955) | Candidatus Colwellbacteria bacterium RIFCSPLOWO2_12_FULL_44_13
TGAACTAATTGAAGAAGAAAATTACTTCTTCAAATTCAGCAACTACGGAAAACCACTCCTTGATCTCTACAAAAACCGCCCCGACTTTGTAGTACCGGAATTTCGCCTAAGAGAAATTAAAAAGTTTGTTGAAAACGGCTTGGAAGATTTTAGTATCTCACGCCTCAAAAGCAAAATGCCCTGGGGCGTACCAGTACCAGGAGACGACGATCATGTGATGTACGTCTGGTTCGACGCGCTCGTAAACTATATCTCCGCGATTGGCTGGCCCGACGATATGGAGAAGTTCCAAGAATATTGGCCCGTTGTTCAATTTGCCGGCAAAGATAATCTCCGCCAGCAATCCGCGATGTGGCAAGCAATGCTTCTCTCAGCGCAGATTGAACCCTCAAAACAAATCTTTATCGAAGGATTTCTCACAAGCGGCGGACAAAAAATGAGTAAATCACTCGGCAACGTCATTGACCCCTTCAAAGTAAAAGAGGAATACGGAACTGACGCAGTACGTTACTACATTGCCCGTGAAATCGCGTCGTTCGAAGACAGCGACGTAACCTATGAAAAAATAAAAAACGCCTACAACGGCAATCTCGCGAACGGCTTGGGAAATTTGATAAACCGGATAATGAAGCTTGCCTCTCAAGAGGGCGTTAAAGGAGAACTGGCGTCAAATGAAGAAATACTACAGGGAATATTTGGTAAAGCTCTCGAAAACATAAACCGCTTCGAATTCAAAAAAGCGATAGATGTAATCTGGGAAGAAATCACGCGCCTCGATGTATATGTAAACGAAAAACGTCCGTTCGAAACCATAAAAACAAACAAAGAAGAAGCGCGTAAAGATATCGTGTACTTAGTAAGTGAACTCTGGAAAATCGCCATAGCGCTCTCGCCGTTCCTCCCGGAAACATCAGAGGCTATCCAAACCACAATTAAAGAAAATAAAATGCCCGCCGCCCTGTTTCCGAGAAAACTATAAAACAATGCAAGAAATTTTCTTCGACGCGCATACACACGCTCACTTCGCCGCCTTCAAAGATGATATGGACGAAGTTTTGAAACGCGCCCTTGATAACAACGTGTATCTTATAAACGTCGGCACGCAGATTGATACTTCAAAGAAAGCTGTTGAAGTTGCGCATAAATATCCAAAAGGTGTTTACGCGACAATCGGCTTGCACCCGGTCCATACCGAAAAGTCATATCATGATCCCCAAGAACTAGGCATCAATACAACCAAGGAGGAGGGGCTTGCCCTGAGCAACGCCGAAGGATTTACGAGTAGGGGAGAAGTGTTTGATTACGACGCCTACAAAGAACTAAGCAAAAGCGAAAAAGTTGTGGGTATTGGTGAGTGTGGTTTGGATTACTACCGTCTAACCGAAGAAACAAAAAAAACGCAGAAAGAAGCGTTTTTAAAACAGATCGAACTCGCCTACGATATTAAAAAACCGTTGATGATTCACTGCCGTGAAGCATTCGACGATTTAATCGATATACTCGAATCTCACAAGAACGAATTATTGAATGATTACGCAGGGCTCACCCATTTCTTCGCCGGCACCAAAGATCAGGCGAAAAAACTTTTAGAGCTTGGTTTTGCTTTCTCATTCGGCGGCGCCTCAACCTTCCCCGAAAAAGCAGGGAAGTATTCCTACGGGGAAATCATCGAATACCTGCCGATGGATAAAATCGTTTTAGAAACAGACGCGCCCTACGTAACGCCCGTCCCATATCGCGGCAAGCGCAATGAACCGGTCTACGTTATTGAAGTTGCCAAAAAGATCGCTGAACTGAAGAATCTTACGCTCGGGGAGACCCGAGACAGTACCACGCAAAACGTACTTAACATTTTCAAAATAAAGATTTAGAATCGCAACATCCATAAGGCAATGAAATACAACTTCAAAACAATCGAAAAAAAGTGGCGCGAGACCTGGAAAAAATCAAAGATTTACGAACCAAAGCTCGGTAATCCGAAGAAAAAGCTTTATCACTTGGTAATGTTCCCGTATCCCTCGGGCGATCTTCACATAGGTCACTGGTACAATTTCGTCCCATCAGACGCTTACGCCCGAATGAAGCGAATGCAGGGTTATGATGTCTTGAGTCCCTTTGGTTACGACGCCTTCGGGCTTCCGGCTGAAAACGCGGCAATCAAGCGCGGCATTCATCCAAAAATCTGGACAATGAAGAATATCAAAACAATGACAAAACAGGTTGAAGCAACTGGCAACAGTTACGCCTGGAACCAGATGGTCATTACCTGCCTTCCCGAATACTACAAATGGAATCAATGGATCTTCTTACAGCTCTACAAAAAAGGACTGGCGTACAAAACAAAAGCCCCGGCAAACTGGTGTCCTTCGTGCAAGACCGTTCTCGCGAACGAACAGGTTGTCGAAGGTAAGTGTGAACGGTGCGATACAGTTGTAGTAAAGAAAGACATCGAGCAATGGCTTTTCAAAATCACGAAGTTCGCCGATCGCCTCTTGAAAGATTTAAAAGATCTCGACTGGCCCGAGAAGACCAAACTGATGCAAAGAAACTGGATCGGCGAATCAAAAGGCGCCGAGCTTGAATTCGGCATTGTCGATTCAGAAGAAAAAATAAAGGTATTCACAACTCGCCCCGATACGCTCTTTGGCGTGACCTACGCTGTTCTTGCCCCCGAGCACGCGCTTGTTGAAGGACTCAAAGAAAAAATCACAAACTGGAAAGAAGTCGAAAAGTATCGGGAAAAATCAAAAAATCGTTCCGAGCAAGATCGTCTCGACGAAACCAAAGAAAAAACCGGTGTTGAATTAAAAGGCGTCCGTGCTGTTAACCCCGCGAATCAGGAACGCATCTCGATCTGGATTGCCGATTATGTTCTAGCGACCTACGGTACGGGTGCTATTATGGCTGTTCCCGCGCACGATGAACGCGATTTTGAGTTCGCGAAAAAATTCGATTTGCCTGTAAAGCAGGTAATCATCGAAGAAGAAGTTTCAAACAACAAGTCAGCGCTTCTCGAATCGCCCTTTCTCGAATCAGGCGTTATCACAAACTCTACTAAATTTAATGGAACGCAATCAGAAGAAGCAAAACAGGCGATCACGAAATTCGTAGGCGGCAAATTCGTAACCCGCTACCGTCTTCGCGATTGGTTGATTTCCCGTCAGCGCTACTGGGGCACGCCAATTCCCATTGTCTATTGTAAAGAATGCGGTATGCTTCCCGTTCTCGAAAAAGAATTACCCATAGCGCTTCCGCCCCTAAAAGATTTCAAGCCCGCCGAAGATGGCCGCTCGCCGCTTGCCCGCAACAAAAAATTCTTGAAAACCAAGTGTCCGCAATGCAGCGGTCCTGCCGAACGCGAGACAGACACAATGGATACCTTCGTAGATTCCTCGTGGTACTTCTTGCGCTACCTCGATCCGAAAAACAGCAAAAAAGCGTTTGATAAAGAAAAAGCGAAAAAATGGCTGCCGGTTGATATGTACGTCGGCGGCGCCGAACACACAGTGCTCCATTTGCTCTACGCCCGATTTTTTACGAAATTCTTCTTCGACGAAGGGATGATCGAGTTTGAAGAACCTTTTACCGCGCTTCGCCATCAGGGAACAATTCTGGGTCCCGACGGGCAAAAGATGTCAAAATCAAAAGGCAACGTTGTTGATCCCGATGGTTTAGTTGCCGAATTCGGCGCCGATACGGTTCGCCTCTATCTCTGCTTTATGAGCGAATACTCGCAAGGTGGCCCCTGGAATCCGAAGGGTATCTTAGGCGTTGCTCGTTTCCTGGAGCGTATCTGGAAAGCAAAAGAAAAAGTTGGCAAAAAAGATTCAAACGAAATCACGCCTCTACTCCATAAGACAATCAAGAAAGTTACGGACGATATTCAAAACTTCAAATTCAATACAGCAGTAAGTTCGTTAATGATTCTCTTAAACGAACTCGAGAAACAAGAATCAATCGGAAAAGATACATTCGAAACATTCTTAAAACTCTTAGCCCCATTCGCCCCGTTTATGACCGAAGAATTATGGTACGAACTCGGCAACACAAAACTTACCTCGACCAAATTGGGCGGGTCTATACACATCGCAAAGTGGCCCTCATACAATCCGAAATTCCTCGAAGAAGGAGAGTTTGATTTGGTAATCCAAGTAAACGGCAAAGTGCGAAGCAAAATAAAAGCCGAAAAAGGAATTACGGAAGACGAGGCAAAGAACCTCGCGCTTGCTGACGAAAAAGTAAAAACCGCGCTCGGCGGTAAGTCAGTCAAAAAAGTAATCTACATAAAAGATCGGCTTCTGAGCTTAGTGGTATGAAAGGAAGTGACGCTTTAAAGTTCGCCATCCTGATTGTAATCGCAGTGGGAATTCTGGATTACTTTGTAATTGACCACCCCGACAAACTTGTTGAGTATGGCGAAAATGGGGAAGTAAATTGGTAGCGAACGTCCAAGAAACTTTTGGTTTTGAACTCTCTGACATCCGCCTCCCCGAATCGTTTGTAGAGAATTAACTATTTAAGAAGCTCTTTGGCTAAGTTAATCGGCTTCGCGCCAGCGATATGCATAGGCTCTCTAAGATCAAGATCATCGTACCCTTGTACTCGTGATTTTATGCGAAAAGCAATACTCATTAATCCAATAACTTTATTAGTGTCAGTGTCAAAAACTGGACAACCGGAATTTCCAGGATTACTAATAGCGTCAATAATGAGTAAATTTCGAGGGTGCGACGGATTGACGCCGTCCAATTTTATGTTACTAACAATACCTCGATTAACAACAAGTGTAATACCAAGTCCATCTTTCATAAGATTTGCAGCGTACGGAAAACCAACAAAATAAATTTCTTGACCAACCTCAACTTCCTCGGAATCACCAAGATCTAGCGGCTGAAGAAGTGTTTTTTCATAATCTGAAATCTGAAACAAAGCGAAATCATTCTTGTCTTCTTTTTTAACGAAGCTCAGAGGAAACCACGCATAATGTTCTAAACCATTGGGTTCCTGCTTAATCATAACCATAGCCATAAGCTTGTCTCGAAATTGGGACGGCGTCTGATTATAGATATGAGCGGCAGTGAGGATCTTTCCGTCTTTTGAGATACAGAAGCCGCTACCACTAATGGTTATTTGATTTTGACTAGGGGCGAAACCGATGGCGACAATAGAACCCCGAACTTTTTTAATCTGTTCTTTGAATTTCATGACATCGTTTTCAAACTCTTTTTAATAGCACTATCTAGAGAAAGATTTTCAACCGGTAACTCTGCAGAATACAAAGCAAAAGTAAGGACTACAGAGTTAAGATCAGCAGGTTTCTCAAACCTATTATAGGCGCTTTTCGAATTGGTTAAAACCTCTTTCAAGTGAATCGTGTGACTGGAAAAACTAGTCAAGGTAAAAGAATTAGATGTATTGTCTTTAATGACACTGATCGTAGTACTGTAAGAAGTTTTCTTCTCAGGGTCAACAAATTCAACAGCAAATACCTCGCCTCCCGTGAGAGTCGCCGACTCAAAAAAATCGGGGCTAACTACACAGCCCTTCTTTCCAAGAGCAGAGGAAGATTCTTCATTGATCGAACTCGGTACTAGGCAAATCATCCCTGGCTCAACAGAAGCATTGTTGTTATCAAGAACAAAAAATTTTCCACCGCTTGATAGAGTCGATTCTAAACCTAAAATTTCTATTTTCAAATTTTTCTTCACGTTCCCAATAGTAGCGAATAAATTTAGAATCCCGCAAGCCCTACTGTTTCTTAAACTCGGTAACACGATCCTCTCTCGTGTACTTTAGAGTCGCGACGACAATAAAGCTAATAATCACAAGAAGCGACCACGAGCTGATCTTATGAATCGAAACCGCCGTCCAGGTAACAAGCTGTTCAGGATACTGCCAAGCGCCAAGATACGTGCCGATATTTTCGGCTATCCAAATAAAAAAGGCGATAAGAAGAAAAGAGGGAACAAGCGGCATCCTCCGTTCTTCCGTGGCGATTGTGTAACAAGCCTCAGTTTTCCAGAAAAGAATAACCACGAGAAAGGCAAAAATGTAGCGAAAGTCATAAATAAAATGATTCGTAAAAAAATTGAGATAAATCAGTACGCTCAAAAGCAATCCGTAAGCCAAACGTGGATAATTCAAAAGCCGAAGGTTAAAAACCTTCCACGCTTGGCTTATATAACTTCCGACCGCCGCGTACATAAAGCCACTATAAAGAGGCACGGTAGCGATTTTGAGAATGCCGGGTTCAGGATAGCTCCATGAGCCGACTGAAGGGTTGGTTTTAAAAATCTCAAGAACCAAACCAATGATATGAAAAAGAAAAATATAACGAACTTCCTCCCAGGTCTCTAATTTTGTAAGGATAAGAATAAGCTGAATGAGGACAGCGGCAAGAAAAAGAAAATCGTAACGATAAAGCCCCGGAATAGTTATATGATGGGAAAGAAAAAGAATCGCAAGAAATGATCCCGCAAAGGCACAGGCACGCACCTGTTTGATAAAAAATAGGAAAACCTCATAAACGTTTTCCTTGAGTTTCTCGAGATATAAATCCATACGTTCTGGCGGAGGCGGGAGGATTCGAACCTCCGAGGCCCTTTCGGACCAATTAGTTTTCAAGACTAACGCCATAAACCACTCGGCCACGCCTCCGTTTGATGAAACCTAACGTTTCCTATCCTATCTTTATTTTTCCCAAAAATAAAGGTCGATTTATAAAACTAAACAGAACTTATCACATTGATAGGTACTGCCGTGCGGTTTGTGGTAACATAAGAATAAAAGATGCACGATAAAACACTAAGGATAGAAGTAAGAGAACTACGTTCCCAAGGAAAGACGTATTCGGAAATAGAGAAAACGCTTGGAATCATCGTCCCTAAAAGTACACTGTCAGATTGGTGCAATAACGTAGAGTTACCAGGTTGGTACGAACAGAAAGTAATGGAATTAAATCGAAAAAGTCTCAGCAAGGCGCAAAAGTATTCCTTAGTGTCAAATAAAATAAAAAGGGAAAAATTCTTTGAGAAAATCATAAAAAGCAATCAACAAGTCGTCAAAAGAATAAGCAACAAAGATGCCTTAAGAACAGTTCTTTCTATTCTCTACCTAGGAGAAGGGGCAAAATGGAAGTCCCATAGAGGGTTAATGTTGGGAAGTTCCGATGAGAAAATCGTAAAGTTGTATATTCAGTTACTTCGAATCTGTTACGGTATTAACCCTAGAAGTTTGAAATGCCGAATATCCTATAGGGCCGACCAAAATATTCAAGCTTTACAAAGGTATTGGTCTCGTGTTACCTCTATCCCACGAGGCAATTTTTATAAAACAAAACCTGACCCGCGAACAGTAGGAAAACCGACAAAGAGAAAGGACTACAAAGGAGTATGCGTTGTGACATACGGCAGAACAGATATACAATTAGAACTTGAAACAATCCCAAAGTTAATTTTAGAAACAATAGAGGGCCTGTAGCTTAGAGGAAAAGCGTTAGTATGGCATACTAAAGATCACGGGTTCGAGTCCCGTCAGGTCCACCAACAAAACCTTAGTACTTGATGAGAGAGTCTAAACTCTGGTAAGTTTTATTTACAACTTCTTAAGATGGAAATCGAAATAAAAAACATTATTCCTCTTGCACAAGCATTTGCACTTAAAGCATTTGAAGAATGTTACACAATTACGGTTACTAATCTGAAACGACCCCAGATTATACACATGCAAAAAGTCGCAGATCTTGTATGGATTTCCGGCGGAACAGATGAAGAAATCGCCGCCGCTTGGCTCCACGATACCATTGAAGATACACCAATAACTCTAAACGAAATTGTAAAAGATTTCGGAGAGACAATCGGTAAAATCGTAAAAGGAACTACTGATCCTAAAGAATTTAAAACAATGCCATTGGCAAAACGTAAGACACAACAGGTTGAAAGGCTTAGTAAAGAAGATACAAGCGTAAAGAAAATAAAAATAGCCGACCAAATCTCAAACATGAGACAACTTGCCTACGACCCCACAAATGAAATGACGCTAAAAGAGTGCGAAGAATACATTGAGAGCGCAAAACTAGTTGCGGATGCATGTCGAGGTGTTAGTCCTCTACTAGACAAACTTTTCCTTGAGTCATATCAGAGGGGCGTGAACCGTTATAAATCTACTAAATAGCCTTGGTACCCTATACAAGTGAAGTCCCGAACGATCAAAACCCCAGAAACCTGCACCCGCGGTCATAAATATACAGGAAGCAATCCGTGTCCAAAGTGCTATCCTCACCTCGCTGAGAGTGCATTCGTACGCATAAATAACGAAGAAAATTTCTAAGGTGAACCATGTAGATCTCTTTTTGAATTCAATAACAATGTATCGGCTCGTTCTGTACGGGTTGATTGCCCTGACTCTTGTTTCGTTCATTCTCACAATGACGGGCAATCTAAGATATGAGTGGGAGATTCTCGCGATGATATATTCGCTCGCCTCGTTGCTTCTCAGCTCGTACGTATCGAACCTTGTTTTCTCAAAAGTTTTCAAGGTTCCCGTAAACGTTGAATCATTTCTCATCACCGCGTTGATTTTATTTTTGATCCTTTCGCCGGCGTCGTCCCCAAAAGAACTGGCGATTATAGCGCTCGCGGGTGCTATCGCGATGGCTTCAAAATTCCTGCTCGCGCCATCCCGCAAACATATCTTTAACCCCGCGGCTTTTTCCGCGTTTGTTCTATATGTAACGGGTCTCGGCGGAGCCGTGTGGTGGGTTGGCGATCCGACGATGATACCGTTCATTGGCATCGTCGGAGCGCTTGTTATAAGAAAAATAAGAAGGTTCTGGATGTTCGCGGCATTTGCGTGCGCGTGGCTCGTTTCAGTTTCATTGACCGGAGTGCATTTTGGCGCGATTTTCCTAAACCCGTCGGCTCTTCTTTCCGCTATAGGACCAACGCTCTTTTTCGGGACAATAATGTTAACAGAGCCGATGACGACCCCCGGAACCAGAAAATTGCACATCGCCTATGGCGCTCTTGCGGGAGTATTATTGAACGTAAGTTTCAAGATCGGGCCGATCGTCTTAATTCCGGAAATCGTGCTTATGATTTCGAATGTACTTTCGTACGTAACAAGCGTGCGGAAAAAATTCTCAATGTCTCTTGTTGAAAGAAAAGAAATCTCGAAAAATGTTCACGAATTTATCTTTAACCCCGATGGCAGATTTTCTTTCAAATCCGGACAGTACCTTGAGTGGACACTCCCTCATAAAAGACCCGACGTACGCGGTAACAGGCGCTATTTTACAATTGCCTCGTCTCCGACTGAAGGTACGATCAAACTGGGAGTAAAGTTCAACAATCCACCCTCGAGTTTTAAAAAACACCTGCTTGAAATGGAACGTGGCAGTTCTATTTTCGCGGGACAGCTCGGCGGGGATTTTGTGCTCCCGCGCGACAAAAGCAAGAAACTCGTTTTTCTCGCCGGGGGAATAGGCGTTACGCCCTTCAGAAGCATGGTGAAATATCTTCTAGACAAAGAAGAAAAAAGGGATATTACGCTTTTCTACGCCGCAAAGTCCGAAGAAGAAGTAGCGTATAAAGAACTGTTTTCCGAAGCGAAAGACAAAATCGGACTAAAAGTGCGATATATCGTTGGCCAAGTGGTTACGAAAGAATTCATCGAGAGAGAAGTAAAAGATTTTAAAAATCACGTCTACTACATATCCGGTCCGGAAGCTATGGTAACGGCGTTTAAAAAAATGCTTTCCGCGATAGGCGTGCCAAAGCTCAAGATTATTACCGACTACTTCCCGGGTTTTACGTAATTTGACACCCTCTGCTTATACGCTTTAATAGTATCGCCTGGTGGGGTATGCCCAATGGTCGAGTCCCGTTTGCGGGAAGGCCACTACCTCATTTCAGGCTTTTTATTCCTGTACATTCCAAAATATGTTTCAATTTCTAGCGGCGCTCGTAGGGAGTTGGAGGCACAAGATTGATAGGAAATTTACAGAGTGGTCTAAACTGAAACCCGAAGAACGAGACATTCTGAACAGTTGGTACACGCCGCACCCACGAGTTCTCGACGAAATACCCGGAAGAACCCTTAGTAGAATTCCTTGCTAAGGGTTCTTTTTATTGACACAACGAAGCGATATATGGAAAGATGTGCCCCGAAAGGTCATAAAACCTCGAGTTATTTAAGAAACATCAATATAATGAATATATGCTTAACATCAAGGAAAACGTATCTCTTAAGGACCTGACAACCTTCAAAATCGGCGGTCTGGCACGATTCTTCACTGAAGCAAAAACCGAAGAAGAAGTTATCGAAGCCCTAACCTTCGCCGAAGAAAAAAACGTACCAACGTACGTTTTAGGCGACGGCAGTAATGTACTTGTAAGTGACAAAGGATTTCCCGGTCTTGTGCTTGCGGTTGCGATAAAAGGATTGCGTACGATTGAAAAAGAGAAAACAGTTACGGCAATTGTTGGCGCAGGCAATGAATGGGATGGTTTTGTTGATTTCTGCGTTCGTAAGGATTGGGCGGGTATTGAATGTCTCTCAGGCATTCCCGGCAAAATTGGAGGCGCACCAGTCCAAAATATCGGTGCCTATGGTCAATCCGTCCACGAAACAATCACTGAGGTTAAAGTGATTGAAATCAAAACAAGAACACCAAAAGTTCTGAAAAATGATGATTGCGGCTTTAGTTATCGAAAAAGCATCTTTAACACGACAGAAAAAGGAAAATACATTGTAACTTCTGTAACGTTTCATTTGAAACCACATAGCGAACCGACTGTGACGTACCAGGATCTTATAAATTGGTTTGTCGACCCCATAAAAAATCCAAGAGGAAAAAAACCGACGCTTGAAAAAGTTCGACAAGCGACACTTGAAATTCGATCAGGAAAAGGACTGCTAAAAGGAAATTACCAAAACGCTGGAAGCTTCTTCAAAAACGTGATTATTCGTGAGGATCAATTCAAAAAGATTGAGGAAATCGTACTTCGTGAAAAAGAAGGTAAACCAGGGTGTTGTGGTGGTAAATGGAATTGGGAAGAAAAAGATGGAAAGCGAAAAATTGCTACCGCCTGTCTTGTTCACTGTGCCGGATTTGCTCCGGGCACCCGCGACGGCAAAGTCGGTACTTCGCCGAAACAAACCCTCGCCGTAACAAATTTCGATGACGCTTCGGCAGAAGAGGTGATGCAATTCGTGGAAAAAATCCGAAGTACCGTCAAAAGTAAGTTCGGTGTTCAAATCGAAATCGAACCCGAACTAGTTGGTTTCGAATAAGCACTTGACTGAGAAAACGGGGATATGATATATAAGTTCCTGCTCGAAGCGGGGAATGCTTTTGCAGCACTGTCGGGTAAGCCATAAGCCGTACAGTGATTCAGTATGGATGCCCCCTTCGGGCACCAAGTTCCTTAGAAAAGGTCAGTGGAAATTAACCTTAATTTCACACCTATGTAATTTTGCATCGCCCTCCTCTATCGAGAAGGGCTTTGTGTTCTTCAAATGAAAGTGAATTTGACTGGACAAGTTATTTATGTTACTCTGTAAATTCCCAAAAGGTCGTTCTTTGTACAAATTAATAGATAAGTTAGAACCAGTACTTATTAGTAACGCTCTTTGTATGCAAAATCCTTTCGAGCAACGCCCCTTATTCGTTTGGCTGGAAAGCATTTGGTTCAAGTTCAAAAAGTGGTTGTTTGGAACGACATCAATTCCGGAAAGACCGACGGTCTCGTACAAGACAAAGAATCACGGAACGGTGAAAGCATGGATTGTTGGAGAAAGAAATAACTCGAACGACGTCTTTCTCCAGTTCGTTGACCGTCCACATGTGGTGGTAAAACGAAAAAGGTACAACCCGTGCCTGTTATGGCCGAATACCGCAACCGCGTAGCTGTTTTGTATTAATTGAATGACTAAAGAGCCTCTCCGGAGGCTCTTTATTGTTGAAGCCGTCTCTAAAAACTGGTAAGCTCGATAAACAAAGGGCTCACAGCTTCACAATCATAAGGCTAGGTGAGGGGCCTATAGTTCAGTGGTAGAACACCACATTTGCAATGTGGGAGCGGCAGTTCGATTCTGCCTAGGTCCACCACTTCGCTCCTAGGTTTCACCTACGGAGCTTCGCGGTGCAAGCACTAGTTTAAGGTATTAAGTTAAATTTTAAATAATAAAAAGAAGTGGTGTCCCGCGTAGCTTTAGCGAAGTGGGACAAAAAGTTATATGTATTACGTTTACATTCTGCAAAGTAAAAAAGATAGGAGCCGTTACATTGGTATGACTACCGACCTAAGAAGGAGGATACAAGAACACAATTCCGGAAGCGCACGGTATTCAAGTACGAAACGACCATATGCGCTAAAATGGTATTGCGTCTTCATCGAGAAACAGAAAGCGTATAAATTCGAACAATATCTAAAATCAAGTTCAGGATACGCATTCACAAAGAAACGTCTTGTATAAAACTAGAAGAATCTAACCTTAAATCATTCTCAACCCCATGCTCCACAATCATCAAATAAAAACCTGGTCTAGTTTCACGGGATAGAAAGTTTTTCTTGAAGTTCAATTAGAAAAACTAACTATTCTACAAAATTATGTTTCAACTCTCTGACCGTGCCTTCAAAAAGCTCCTGATAGCGCTCGCAATTTACCTAACTTCGCTCTTTGCCGCGAATACGCTTGGGCTGAAAATTATGCCCTTTATCTTCGGCTCCCATCTTTCAGTCGCGGTTTTCTCGTTTCCCATCGTTTTCTTAATGACTGATGTAATTGGCGAACTATACGGAAAACGCGTCGCGAAATTCTTTGTTCTCGCCGGTTTCATAAGCACAGCCCTCTTTATCAGCTATTCACTTATTTCACTCGCAATGCCCTGGTCAGCGGATGGCGAATGGGTTCGTGTTGGATATAATCAAGTATTCGGAATCTCAGCAAGAATCGCCGTGGCTTCGCTCGTCGCGTTTCTCATTGCCGAATTCCAAGACGTATTCGCCTTCTTCTTTTTCCGTGCGAAATTAGGAACAAAACTTTTCTGGCTTCGTTCAATTCTTTCAAATCTTTGGTCGCAATTCCTCGATACGGTAATCTTTATGGTCGTTGCCTTCGCGGGCGTCTACGAAACCTCCACATTAATAAGCATCATCATTTCCTGGTGGCTCTATAAAGTGGCAATGGGCGCCCTCTATACACCGCTTTCCTATCTTGGTTTGAAATTACTAAGGGAAAAGGAAGAAGAGAAGGTTTCCCAATAGGAAATAAAGTATCCGGAACATCAACGTAAAAAGGAAAGGCCGCCTATGAGGCGGTTTTTCTTTATTCCGGAACCGAATTTCCGGAAGTATTGACAGAGGGGGAGATTAGTTGGTATAGCTAAATCGCGTTCGGAAAGGCCTGAGTACGGACGCTGAGCTGATTCTTGCCGTTTTACGGCAGGATGTTTCCCCCGGCTCGGCGACCGTACTCAGGCTTTTTATTTCTCTCAGATTCCCTTAAGAGTAAAACGGGCAAAAGGGGAATAAAGTTATGTTTGTAAGAAAGAAGCTCACGCGGTAAAATACTCATATGAACGAACAACAAATAGAAAAACAGATGCCAGTCAAGGCATCACCCCGTGACGTGTTTCTTCATCTTCTCGGGATGGTTACGCTTTACGCGAGCGCGATTAGTTTCTTAACTATTATTTTCCAGTTAGTAAATCTCTACGTCCCAGATATCGCGGCAAACGATTTCTACTACGGAAGCGCTGAAATGTATCAAAAGACTTTGAGAACGGGAATTTCTTTCCTTGTCGTCTTTTTCCCGGTTTATATTTTGACGTCATGGTTTTTGAATAAAATCTACACGACTAATCCAGACAAACGAAATCTCCGTATCAGAAAGTGGCTCATCTACTTTACCCTCTTTGCCGCCGCCATCGTGATTATGGGCTTTCTGGTGAAAGTCATTAACGACCTTCTCGAAGGAGAATTGACAGTACGATTCGGCATTAAAGTAGCCTCAGTTATTTTTGTCGCCGGCAGTATCTTCTGGTATCATCTTCGCGATCTAAAAAAGAACAAAAACGAGTAATGAATACAAAATATCTCGTTTGGATAATTATAGGAATTGTCCTTGCCGCTCTTATTGTCGGTGTAATTGCCGCTGGTTCGCCGGGAGAAGTTCGTCTAAAAAAAATCGACGAGCAAAGAATAAATACACTCCAAACGTTGCAGTGGCAAGTTGTTAGTTACTGGCAAAACAACGAGAAGTTGCCAAAAACAATTGAGGAACTCACGGCACAGGGAAAGATGCCTCCGGATCCAGTCACGGGTGAACCGTACGAGTATGAAGTAACAGGAGAAAAAACCTTTAAACTCTGCGCTACGTTCACAACAAAAAAGTTAAGTACTCAAGGACTTTATATCCCTCAAAATGAAAATTGGGACCACAAAGCCGGATATGTATGTTTTGAACGTCTTATGAGCGAGGAACTTTACCCATTCATACGAACAGGAAAACCAGTCCCGATCTATTAATAATGTATCGGAAAGAACTGCTGATACTGCTTGGTGTCTCAATTATCATCGCGTTTCTCGCGAGCGGACTTTTACTATCTCAAGGCTGGCGTCCGCAATGGCCTCTTAAAAGACCCGAACTACCGATAACCGAAACCCCGATAAAATACATAAAAACTTCGGTGCTTTTTGATTTTGGAAATGGTGAAATACAAGAACATGTTGGTATCGATGTTCCAGAAAATACAACCGCGCTTCAATTTTTAAAAACTATCACAAATCAAAATAAGCTTACCTTAAAATACGAACGTGGCGGCACAACAGGGCAAGAAGTAATAATTACGACACTCGGCAAAGTCGAAAACAGCAACGAGAGTATCTGGCGTTATTCTATAAACGGAATTAAAGAAGGTGAAAATATACAAACATACGTTATCCAAGAAGGCGATAGTCTTGAGGTAAAATTTGAAAAAGAGTAGTCGCTTGGTCTACACTCGAGAATATCTGGAGGGGTGGCTGAGTGGCCGAAAGCGCCGCACTCGAAATGCGGTATGCTCGAAAGGGCATCGTGAGTTCGAATCTCACCCCCTCCGCCAGTTAGGAAATGAAGTCATTGGCTTGCCCGCTATGCGGGCTCGCCAGCCGTTTTTCGGGGAAATTTCAAACCGTTTTGAATTCAATAAGGCCAAAAGTGGGCTTTTCTTGAAGAAAATCAATAAATTTGTTATCATAATCTTACAGATAAAAGTATAACATATTTTTATACTATCACAATTTGGATACTATGGCAACAATAGGTGAAAACATAAAGAGGATAAGGGCAAAGCAAGGAATAACGCAGGACGACCTTGCTAAAAAGACGGGTATAAAATACTCCACTCTCGCCAAGATCGAGGGCGATTTTGTAACGAAACCGGGCGTGCAGATGATTGCCAAAATCGCTAAAGCGCTTGGTGTTTCTATGGAGAATTTATTGAAGTAATTATGAATAAGGATATTGAACAAGTTGGTTTTGAGGAAAAATATTTTGATACAGGAGAAGTAAAACTGCACTATCTTGTGGGTCCAAATAATGGATTACCGCTTGTCTTGATTCCTGCTCAAGGTCTTTCTCTGGAAAGTTATCAACGGGTACTCGTGCCGTTATCAAAAGATTTTCAAGTATTTGCCGTTGATGTTCGGGGTCATGGAAAATCTAGCTGGACAACAGGCAATTATAATTTTCCAAACATGGGAAAGGATTTTAAAAAATTATTAGAAAACATTATTCAACGACCAGCAATAATCTCTGGCAATTCGTCTGGTGGTCTCATCGCGCTGTGGCTTGCCGCTAACGTGCCGGATAAAGTGCGAGGAGTCATTTTGGAAGATACACCAGTATTTAGCGCTGAATGGCCTCGGCTTCGGGATGATTGCTTTATATACAGGATTTTTAAGCTTAGCACTGAAACAATTGGTTCATCTCAAGGTCGAAATCTTGTCGCTTTTATAAAAGGTATGGAAGTACCAATTGAAGGCAAACAAAAAGTTATTCAATTTCCTGTTTGGCTTACAGGAATAATATCTATAATGGTTCGTTTTCATGAGTGGCTTAAACCCGGTAAGCCAGTAGACCTACCTCTACTTCCGGCTGAGGCACGCATGATGATAAAAAGTTTCTCAGAATACGACCCAGATTTTACACGAGCTTTTGTTAACGGTCGGGCATGTAAAGAATTTAGTCATGCTGAAGCATTAGTAAAAGTTAAGTGTCCGTTGCTGGTGCTTCAAGCAAATTGGTTTAGGCATCCGAAATTTGGCTTAGTGGGGGCGATGGATGATAAAGATTTAGAACAATTGCACTTATTGGCACCGCATGCCCAATATAAGAGAATTACTTCCGGGCATATGATTCATTTTGAAAATCCGAAACAATATATTAAAGAGGTAAAAGAATTTGCCGTTCAAGACATAGTTCGGTAAAATTTTAACGAAAGCCGCCAAAGAAAAACTTGAAATCGTCCTTTCCGCTCCGGTTCAAGGCAAGGCGGGCGGAAGGGGGGGTTGGGGGGAATTCCGCCCGCCGAGCTCAGAGAGTTCCGTTCGGATATTTTCAAACAGACACCGCCAATGTAAAATAAATATGCTAGAAACACCACAAAGAACAAAGGGTGAGGACGAAATAAGCGATACTGACCTAGGGAAAACCAGCGACAAAAGGAGCGCCTTAAAACACTCGCTGATCATTACTGTTCTCCTGTTCTTTTCGATTCCAGCGGTAGTTTCTCTCGGCGGTCTCATATTTTTCTCAATGGCGGGTATTGTAAGCTCCTCCATGTCGATATCTGATGCGCTGTACTATTACGGGAACGATTTTTTGCCAGGCGTTATCGGAGCAGTTTCTTTCATCTCTATTGGCTGTATCTATCTTTTTTGGTTGGGAGGAGGATGCTTCCTTTTTCCTTTCGCGAGTCTCATTACGTTACTCCTACTCATAGAGGCAATTGTCTTTTGTACGCTGCTTTTTATCAAAAAGAAATTCCCGAAGACCGACGAACAAAAGTTGTTTTTGAAAACAGTAAAAATCTCTCTGATTCTGATTACAACGACGGCAGTCGCGCATGGCTTTTTCCAGTACGCATACACGAGCATGGTTCGTGCGTCGGAAGAGGACGTTTTTGCAAAAGAATTTGTTTTTACCGAATCTATCCCTAACAACCCATCGTCCCAAAGGTACATATATACTCAATACATTCGTGAGAGTGGAAGGTACAACCAAAGAATCGTGATAAGTAACATAGATGGGACAGAGATGAGGGTAGTAAAAGAAGGAAGATTTTCCTTTCCCTCTCCATCAGGAACATACGCCATACGCGAAGGCGGAGAAGTGCTTGATGAACGAGGAACAGTCATCACTCTTGATGGAGGAAACTATGAATTTGAAATACCCTATAGAGTAAAATTCTACGATACGAACGAATTCAAATGGTCGTATGACGAACAATTGCTTGCTCACGTAACCGAGGAGTACTACGGCGACACCGTGCTCCACGTCTACAGCGTACCGGCGGCAAAAGAAATTTTCTCGGTAACTCTTGGAAAAAAAAGAGAAGCGGATCGTTCAGTCGCCTGGAATGAAGACATAAACACGCTGTTTTTCAACTGTGAGCAAAGAATCTGTTTCATTGATTTCAGTAACAGAGAAAACAAAAGCGAATACGAAGTTCAACCCCTTCCTTCCTCGTACCAGTGTAAGGGTGTGACCGTTGTGAAAGAGTTGCTCTACTGCGCTATGGAGCGTGACAAGGTAGCGGTTACAAAAAGTGGAAGTACAACCAAATTTCTCGATGTTTCCTCATCGAGGTTCCTAGGAATTTTTACAAGCTCGAGAAATAAAATCATCGTTACGCAAAACCCACGTGAGCCCGGATCGTTAAGCATTGTAAGCGAAATCCCGTTTGGTAGTGTCGCCTCGATCGAATCCGTCGACGGAAGTCATATTTTTCTAAACGCGAATTCAAGTATCGATTGGGAACGACGCCTCATTGCCTACGAATTCGTGTTTATGGATGTAAATACCGGAAAAATCCAAGACCCCCTTGCGAAAGTTGAAGCAAGGGAAAGTAATAATATCTTCATTAGATTACGCTCAGAGACAAATAAAGGGGAGATGCCGATCAGGTATAAAGGAAGTTAACGCACCGAAGAAAAAATATTCAACCCATCTCACGTAGGTTCAAGAAGGCAAATTGCGTAAAAGGTTTACAGCATGAAATGGAAAAACGACAAATACAAAAAAGCGCGAGCCGGCAAGAGCCGGCTTTTGAATATTTCCTGCGCAAAATGTAATTCATTTTTGCTATCATATCAAAAGGATGGCGTAGGACACTTGAAGCGGCTCTATCTCGATCGGATACAAAAATTTGAAAAAGAAAAAGCGGCAAAGCTTCTCGTATGTAAGTCCTGTAAAAACATCCTAGGGACGTATTTTTTGTACGAAAAAGAAAATCGCCCTGCGTATCGTTTGAATCTCGGCGCTGTCAAAAAAGAAATAGAAAAATGAATCAACAAAACACGCTTCATATCGCGATCATTCCTGATGGTAATCGTCGCTGGGCAAAGAAAAAAAGGTTACAACCGTGGGTTGGGCACGTAAAAGGCGCGCAAAACGCGAAAAAGCTTGTGCTCGACAAAAAATTGATCGAACTCGGCATCACACACTTTACCTTCTGGGGCTCGTCAAAAGATAATGTAACGAGACGCCCCAAAAAAGAAATTGAGGCGTTGTTTAATCTCTCGGAACAATACTTCGGAGAAATGTTGAATAACTTAAGAGAACTTCTGAAAAAAGGCGTCTGCGTCCGAGCGCGAGGTGAATGGCAAAAATACTATCCGAAAAAAGCCCAAGAAATAATCAAAAGACTCGTGAACCTGACGAAAGGAAATACGAAATACAGTCTGACATTCCTCCTCGCTTATGACGGTAGAGAAGAAATGGTTGAAGTAATCGAAAAAATGAAAGATCAGAAAAAAATAAGTGTCGAAGATATTAAAAAATATCTCTGGACCAACGATCTCCCACCCGTTGATCTTCTAATTCGTACCGGCAGTGCCGACGACCCGCATCTCTCTGCCGGCTTTATGATGTGGGATACCGCCTATGCTGGTATTTATTTTACAGATACTTTATGGCCCGATTTCGGGATAAAAGAACTAAAACAAGCAGTACAAAAATTCTCAAAAACCGAACGCCGTTTCGGAAAATAATCGATCGAGGCAAAAATCGAAAGATTTTTTAAGTCCCAAGCCTGTCGAAGGGTTGAGTAAGTAAGTTATACTAACACTATGCTTGCATTTCACGCGCTTCCCGCCGAGGAAGCCCTGAAAGCTTTAAATACAGAAGAACAGGGCTTAAGCGAAGAAGAGGTTCAAATCCGCCTCCGGCAATATGGATTAAACCGTCTTCCTACAAAAGGGGAGGTAAACAGATTCAAACTACTTCTTGATCAATTTAAAAACCCGCTTATTCTGGCGCTCGTACTTGCCGCTGTTATTACGTTTTTTCTCAAAGAGCTTGCTGATACCGTATTTATCGTAAGCGCGATTCTTTTAAACACATTCCTTGGTTTTTACCAGGAGAATAAAGCCGAAAACGCTCTTCAGGAACTGGAAACATACATTGAGGAACGCGTCCGTGTAATTCGAAACGACAAAGAAACCGAAATAAACGCCGAAGAAATCGTCCCTGGCGATATTATTCGGATCGTCCAAGGCAGTCGCATCCCCGCCGACGCGCGCCTTCTCTACGCGAACAATATTGACGCGAGCGAAACAATTCTGACCGGAGAATCGCTTCCGGTAAGAAAATCAATAACGCCCGTGAACTTTGATACGCTCGTAAGCGATCAAAAATCAATGGTATTCGCGGGTACGGTTGTTGTTGAAGGATTCGGTACCGCGGTTGTCGTGGCAACGGGAAAAGAGACGCAAATCGGACAAATCGCCGAACTTGTAAAAAGTCTGAGTGAAGAAGAAACACCACTCCAGCGTGCCGTGGGTAAATTCTCTCGGAGAGCCGGTGCCGCGATCGCGATTATAACACTCGGCATTTTCGGCCTCGGCGTGTATCTCGGCGAAGATACTACCTCGATGTTTATAATCGCCGTGTCAATCGCCGTTGCCGCTGTGCCCGAAGGACTACCGATTGCGCTCACGGTCGTACTTGCAATCGGCGTTCAACGTCTCGCGAAACGAAAGGGAATCGTGCGACGTCTCCTTGCCGCTGAAACTCTCGGCGACACAACAATAATCATTACTGATAAAACCGGCACGCTGACAGAGGCAAAAATGGAATTAAGCGGTGTGGTAACCGAAGTCTCAAATAAAGAAGAAATGCTCTCGCTAGCGGCGCTTACAACCGACGCCATTGTTGAAAATCCTGAAGATTCAGTTAAAGAATGGCGCATCGCCGGAAATCCGCTCGAAGCGGCGATTATTCGCGCCGCCGGCAAAAACGGCCTTACGCCGTCATATTTTAAAAAAATGTTCGCGGTTATTGAAAAACTTCCATTTGAAGCGTCAAGAAAATTTTCTGCCTCGCTCGTAAAAAGTGGCCAAAGATACGCCATCAGTTGCCTCGGCGCTCCCGAAACAATCATTGGGCTTTCAGAATTAAATGAAGAGGCAAGACAAAAAACACTACAACGCATAGACCAACTTGCGAGAAACGGCGAACTCGTACTTGCGATTGCTTCAAGAAATGTTCGCGCGCCAAAAGAAATCAATCTTCAGGACGACACGCGAGTCATTCCCAAGTTAAATTTCTTAGGACTTATTACGTTTCGTGATCCGGTTCGTGCGACGGTTAAAGATTCAATACGGCGTGTCCATGGGTATGGAGTAAGAACGGTCATCGCGACAGGTGATCATCAAGGCACCGCCGAATCAATCGCCCGGGAAATAGATTTCCGGCTCGGCGAAGGGTCGGTCATAAGCGGCGATGAATTCGATAAGCTAACCGACGAAGAGATGAAAATCCGTCTCGACCTAATTAAAGTATTCGCGCGGGTTACGCCCGAACAAAAATTACGCATCGCGCGTCTTTATCAAAAACAAGGGGAAATTGTCGCGATGACGGGGGACGGCGTAAACGACGCGCCGGCCTTGAAAGAAGCGGATGTAGGAATCGCTGTCGGTTCGGGAACCGATGTCGCGAAAAGCGTCTCGGACTTGATTATTCTCGATGACAACTTTGAAACAATCGTCGCCGCGATCGAAGAAGGAAGAAATATCACCGCGAATATCCGCAAAGTCCTCGTCTATCTTTTCTCCGGAGTTTTTAACGAACTGGTACTCGTAGGTGGGGCGCTGATACTTGGGATCCCATTGCCATTGAACGCGCTCCAAATTCTCTGGGTAAATTTCTTTTCCGATAGTTTTCCTGCCATCGCGCTCGCCTTCGATAAGCACGTCGACAAAATGAGTGATGAACGCCCGAATCTCGGAAAACAACTTTTTGATAAGGAAATGAGATTTCTTATTCTTGTTATAGGAACAGCGACAAGCGTTTTACTGCTCATCCTTTACCTGGCACTCCTTAAATTCAACGTTGATCCCAATCTCGCTCGTACCTTTATTTTCGCTTGTTTCGGCGTCTACAGTCTCTTTGTTGTGTTTTCAATCCGCGGCCTTCGTTCAAGTATCAGGGAATATAATCCGTTCTCGAATCGTTATCTCGTGGGAGGAGTCGTCATAGGAAACATACTAATGTTGCTCGCTGTCTACGCGCCCTTCTTTCAAACGCTTTTTCATACCGTCCCGCTTCCATTCCCATGGTTCATGGGTGTCGCGATCTTTAGCGTTGTTAACGTCGCCGCCATCGAGTTCGGAAAATCTCTTTTTATCAAAAAACAGTGAATAAATTAAAAAAAGAAACGATCCAGCCCTAGGCTGGTCCCTGCCTACCGACAGGCAGGCGCCTTGGGCGGATGGGGATAGTTTTGTAAGAAATTCTGGTCTAAAATAGAAATACGATGAGGCAGAAAAAAATACGAACGGGGAAAAAGAAATTCCTTCGGGGCTTTACCCTGATGGAGCTTTTGATTTACATCGCGATATTTGCGATTACCGCTGGATTGCTCACGGGAATTCTGTACACGGTAAATAAAACACAAACAAGAGAACAGATCGCGAGCGCGGTAAATCAAGAATTGAACTTCGTAATGCAAACAATCCAGCGCTTAGTGCGTGAATCAAGTGAGGTTGAAACTCCGGCATATCCTGGATCGGGTCCAAAGCCGAACAACCTAACACTTCGTTTTAAAGATCAAGGATATGATCCGACAATTATCAGCGCTGACGCGAATAGCGTCTACGTCCAACAAGGCGCGACGCCTCCAACCGCGATCACAAGCAGCCAAGTTAAGGTTAATAGTTTAGAGTTCACAAAATTCGATAACGCCGGCGGTCAGGCAACAGTCCAGGTTGATCTGACACTCGCGTACAATTCAACAAACCCAAATCTGAACGTTGTCCAAACACTCTCATCCGCGATTGGAAGAGTAACTGCCGCAACCTTTGATTCTGATGTTGTCCCACAAACACCCGCCACGAAGGATATTGGTTCAAGCACGCTTCGGTGGCGTTCATTAAGCCTAAGTCGTCTTCTCTACCTCGGCGCGATGACTGACGCGACGGCAAGTGAAATAAACGAATCAACAGTAGGCGCCCTGTATTTTAATACGACGAAAAACGAACTTCGTCTTCGAAATAATACCGGATGGCAATCAGTACTAACGCCTCCAACGGGATTCGCGCAAGGCGATTTGATTGTCGGCGGCGTAAGCGGAGCAGTAACACGTCTTCCAGCTGGTTCACCTGGTGATTTGCTCAAAATACAAAGCGGAAGCCCCGCCTGGGTAGCGCCTGATCCAGGCGAATCGGGCCAATCAAGTTTCGGTGGCGACGGATTAAGTGAAACTAACGAAGGAGCAGAAGATGGAGTAGTAGATGGAAAACTCGATCCAGGAGGCGCTAGTCCGGGTACTGCGTCAATTGTAATGAACGCAAATACTCCGATCATCGTTAAAAATTACACTGAAATTATTCTTAACGACGGTGATATTCTAAATTTAACCGGGACAAAACCAGAAGGAGGAGTAACCCTTGTGCTTCGCTCTCAAGGCAATGTATCAATCACCGGTACAGCTCAAGTAAATCTCAATGGAATGGGCGGAAGTGGTGGAAACGGATCAAGTGGAGGATCGGGCAGTCCGGGACAAGATAATAGTACATACTTTGATGTATTGAATCACTTTGGTTCAGGATCAAGTGGCGCAACCGGTGGAGCAGGCGGTCTCGCGGTAAACAGTAGAGCTTTTTATTTAACCGATAGTATCAACAACTTATTCCATCGTCTTATGGCAATTGTTCCAGGATCTGGCGGCGGCGGCGCCATAGGTGTTCCGTGCGTTGGTGGTGCCGGTGGAGCAGGTGGTGGTGCGCTCCTTATTGAAGTTGGAGGAGTATTCACGTTCACAGGAACTATTAATGCGAACGGTAACGACGGAACAGGTACTGGAGGATGTGTTACGGGCGGCGGCGGCGGCGGCGCGGGTGGTTTCGTAGCAATTCTCTATAACAATAACGGAGCCGCGACCGGCACGATTAATGCAAAAGGTGGAGATGGTGGAAGCGGGTCAGGTTTATCAGGTACTGCGCCTGGCGCTGGTGGCGGCGCGCTCCTTTCAGCTGGAGGAAACGGCGGTGGTGCCGGAGCCCCAGGAAATAGTGGAGGAAGCGCGATACTGCCAGCATCGAATTCTACGAAAAGCTTAACTACTATCATAACTTTTGTCACAGCCGGAACTGGAGGAACGATAGGCGCGGGTGGTAGTGGTGGCGGTGGCGGCGGTTCGGAAGGCAACATCTTCGTAGCTAAAAACATCTGGTTCTAAAGAATGCGGAGAAAAAACGTACGTATAAAAAAAGAACTCCAAAACGGCATCCAGAAAGGAATTGTCGTCTCGGTACTGGCGGCAATAACTGTTGTTGCGCTCTCATTTAGTATTCCTCAAGAAGCACAAGTGCGAGCGGCGTGTATCCCGCCAACTCCGGGATGCTTCAATGAAGATCTTGTGCCGGATGCTCCGAATGTGCGCAACATTGGCCAAACATTTCCCGATCTCGATTGGAAATCTCTCTACTTAAGTGGTTTTACATACTTGGGGCCGCTTACAAGCGATCCAAGTGATTGGCAGTTCGGTTCATTGTATTACAATATAACATCAAATTCATTTCGCTTCACCGATAATGGAGGTGTGTGGAAAAGCATCGGTATAAATTCCATAACAACATTAGGAGACCTAATTGCGGGCAATGACTCAGGAGAGTTCAGTCAATTCGCCGCGGGTACAGAGTCCCAAATCCTAAAAACAAACGGCACAGGAGAGGATCCTTATTGGACAACTCTCCCAAGCGGCCAGGGTGGGGGTCTGTATAGTTTTGGCGGAGATGGAGACGACGGCGATTATAATCCAACAGGGGCAAATGTCACGATTCCAACCGATGGTAAAGAAGTAGTTGTAAAAAACTACGATAGTTTTGATCTTGATGAAGGACAGACATTGAGGTTATTAGGAACAATTCACGATAACGGAGTCCTCTTGGTTATCCGTGTTAAAGGAAATGCAAATATCGATGGTCAAATTAATCTAACGGGGTATGGGGGCAAGGGGGGGAGTGGAGGTGTAGGCGCGGGTAACGGTGCAGACGGCAAGGCGAGTAATCTCTATTTTGACAATCTAAATCATTTTGGTACGAAAGCAGG
>Ga0156307_121_pt1 | contig 21053 bp, 23 predicted proteins | sample RifCSPlowO2_12_FD_107955 | JGI IMG/M metagenome (GOLD analysis project Ga0156307, IMG submission 107955) | Candidatus Colwellbacteria bacterium RIFCSPLOWO2_12_FULL_44_13
GGCCCATTTTTTCCACTTTTTCCAAAGTAGTATAATAACAAGAGTACAAATAAAAAGAGATGGAATAAATACACTCATTGGTCGCAATAACTCATTTAGTACAGGCTTCCAAATAAAGAGTGCTAATGTAAACACCAAAATGATAAATGCAATCACGCTAACTATACCAAGCTGCTTCGTGGTACGGTTGTGGACCACGTGAAGCCCTCCGACCTCATCAGATAACTCCTTAAATTTATTTTTCTCAGTAGCGAGTTCACTGCTTAAGATATGGGATTTGAGTTGCGAAATCAAAACATCAAAAATCTCGCCGTAACTCGATCGTATTCCGTCAGCGATAGCGTTTTTTCTGTCTGCTGGATTCACACCTGACGAGTCAAAATCCTCGATCTCCTTTATAAATCCTAAGAATCGCTCCAGGTGATTCTTTATTGTTGTTTGTTTGGTAAGCGGTAATAGATTCCAGAAGTTAGTATGTTTTTTAAGCACTTTCTCAAAAGTCCTTACATTCTTAAAGATTTCAACGATGAGAGGGTGGACTTCGATAAAATCAAAATCTTTTCCTTCACGCTTGAGTACATTTTCATCAATCTGCTTGAATCGTTGAAAAAGTGAATTAAGGTCGGTAGGCACCATAAATTCTGACGATAAAATTCATAAATTTCTACGGTCAACGTATCACTAATTCGCAAAATTGCACAAGTTCACAACTTCGCTGGCCAGTAAGTATAAACCGTCTGTCTTGCGATTTTGAGTTTCTTCGCGATCTTCGGCTTCGACATTCCCCTTTTAGCGAGCAGTTTGATTTCTTCTTTGAGATGCGCCTTGGTCGGCGCGCCGATGTGTTTCCCTTTTCGCCGGGCCGTTTCGAGTCCGGCTTTCGTGCGTTCGCTGATCCGCAGGCGTTCCTGCTTTGCAAGGGATGATAACACCGAAAGCAAAATGTCCCGCACCAGCTCGTTGTCGCTGTTCAAGTATTCCTCGCGGTAGCTGTGAAAGCGCACGCCGTAAGAATCAAGCTGTTGTAAATAGAAAATGGTTTTAGCGAGTCCTTCTCTCGTGAAACGATCAAGTGCCCAAAACAAGAGGAGATCGAATTTTCGTCTGCTCGCGTCTTCGAACATCTGGGTAAACTGTTTACGCTCTCCCCTGCCCTTGGATCCGCTCTCGCTGTCAATGTATTCCTTCACGATCGCGTAATTCATCCGCGTGCACCACTGCCGCAGCTCACGCACCTGATTCTGCACGTCCTGTTTGTCTTTGGTGGATACTCTAGCGTAAATTGCAACCCGTTTGTGTTTGCTTGGTTTTGTCATATATCCCCTACTGTCTAAAAACCGTTCCTTTTTTGGACACTTTCCATGATAGCGGAAAGTCGAGGAAAACCCAAACAAAAAAGAGGCGGTTTTGGACACCCCTTTTTTGGATACTTTATACAAACAGCTACTTTGTATTAAACAAAAAATAAAAGTAACTATCGCAAAGACGCAGGAATCTCCGTATCCGATAATTCCGAAGCAAATCGGCGCACCGCGTCCCGCGAAACCTCGCGCGCGGTTTGTCCAAAAACTCGTTCATACCGTCCGACAAGCCGTTCAAGAATCTCTTGTGGCTTATCTTCAAGAAGGTAGATTTCCCCTGTTTCTTTATCAACACTCAAGCCCTGTACTTGAGTCGCTTCTTCCCACGCGAGGGGTCCGATAATACGAGCTTGCTCTTGAACAATAAGCGTTGCTACCTTATCACGCTTACGCCACGCTCCGGCAACATCTTGTGCCCGCGCCTCAAGCTGAACGCGTTCAACCTGATACTTCGCGATAAAAATAAGCGCGAAACTCATGAACAGAAACGATGTCATGTAAAAAAGATCAACAACTCCGCCGTTTACATATAAACCCTTACTATTCATATAAAGAAAACTGAAATCAGTAAGGTATTGAATGAGAAAAGCAACTGAAACGAACCATATCTTATCCCTCATAATTCCGCCGAGATACTTACGGGAAAGCAAAAATGTAAGAATCGCCGCGGATAAAATAAGTGCTTCACCAAGTTGAATGCCAAAATCCAAAATAATAGTAAGCGGACTGTCCCAATTGAACTCATAGCCCTGAAGAAAGAAGAAATAGGAACCAAGAAGTAATCCGAGAGGAATAAGAATGGCAATCGGCCAATTCTTTGCGGATCGAAGAGAAAACTGAGCACCAGCCGCTCGCGCGAAATAAAACATTCCAGCGATATTCAAAAACGGCAGGGCTTCATAGAAAAAATCCGCGACAGAAGGATAAGGAATCTCAACTTCAAGAACAAGATTATAATATGTCCAGATAAACTGTCCGATTGCTTGTGCTAAAAGACCAAGCGAAACAAAGATAATGCCCCGCCCTAAAGCGCTTCTCCATCCACCGTATTTCCGAGAATAGATAAATCCGCCAATACAACCCGCAACCGCAAGAAGCGGATACAAACCGCCAAAAATATAACTCGAAACAGTATCGGTCAGATTGTTAAGATTATTCCATGCCCAAAAAACAACAAGAACTAAATAATACCCGAAAAGAATTCGAAAAAAGCGATCTTTAAACAGAGTCGAAATAAAATGTGGCATATATTATTAAATTCTATCAAGCAATCAGAAAAACAGCCAAATTCTTAAATTTTAAAACGCGAAGAAAACTAAATCCTCAAATATCGTCGAGTTGCGATGTAGCTTGAAATAACGCCGATACCAACCCCGAAAATAATCTGCCATCCGAGAAGATTAAAAATATGAGAGTTAAAGTAAGCGGCAAGATCCATTCCCGGAATAAATACACTAAGTTTCGAAGAAAGTCCGATCGCAACCGGAGCCATAATGATAAGACTGAAAACTGCCCCGATAAGGCCATATAAGATACCCTCAAAAATATATGGGCCCCGTACGAACGCGTTCGAAGCGCCGACAAGCCGCATAATTCCTAACTCTTCTCGATTCGAATAAATCGCAATGTAAATCGTGTTTAAAACAACAAGAACCGCGATAGCCGCGAGAACAATGGTAAGAATCGCTCCACCAATGCGCCCGTAGTCGACGAATTTCGCAAGCCGGTCAATAACAACTTTATTCTCTTCATAGCTAACCTTGCTGATGAGCGAAGTAAACGTGTCTTGCTTCAAAGACTCAGAAATAGATCCGTACTCATTCGGATCATACGCTTTGATTTTAAGTGACGCCGAAAGAGGATTTGTTCCAAGCGCGGTAAGCGAACGTGAAATAAGCGTATCTTCTTCGTGTCGGGTCTGAAATTCTTGAAGCGCCCTCTCGCGCGAAACGTATTCAACCACCTTAACCTCTTGAAGCCCCTCAAGGGACCGTTTAACGCCTAGAATATCGTCCTCAGAAGCTTCAGTATTAAAATAAACAATAACATCAATCTTCTCTTGAAGCGTTGTAATAGCAGTCTTTGAGGTAACGTTAAAAAGAATGAGACTCTCCGAAACAAGAAGCGCTAATAAGACAACCGAGAGTGTTGCCGCTGAAAGCATGCGGTTACGCCAGAAATTCTGGAAACCGTATCGTATAATTCTGTAAAGTTTAGTAACCATTTTTATGTGTCTTATATTCTATATTCTTGAATGTTATGCAAGTATATATCTCCCCTTTTTATCATCTCGAATGACACGGCCATCTTCCAAGCTGATAACCCGTCGTCCAAGTTCGTTGATGATTTCTTTGTTGTGAGTTGCAAGAATCACCGTTGTCCCAAGTTCATTAATGCGCGTTAAGAGGTTGACGACGCCCCAGGTATTGATCGGGTCAAGATTTCCCGTCGGCTCATCAGCTATCAAAACTTCCGGCTTATTGACCATCGCTCGCGCGATTGCGACACGCTGTTTCTCTCCTCCTGAAAGTTCGTGTGGAAAATTTTTCAACTTATCAGATAAACCAACAAGATCCAAAACTTCGTGCACCAAATCATCAATCTCTCGCTGTTGTCGTCCGGCAACTTCAAGCGCAAAGGCGACATTCTCGTACGCGTTTTTACGCGCTAACAGTTTAAAATCCTGAAAAATAATGCCGATGTGGCGACGAAGCAAATAAAGCTCCGAGGGCCGAAGCTTGTTGACTTCGTAGTCTCCAAACATCACACGACCCTTCGTCGGTTTTTCTTCGCCGATTAAAAGCTTAATAATCGTCGACTTCCCCGCTCCGGATTTACCGACAATAGAAACAAACTCTTTCGGATCGATATGAAATTCAACATCCGAAAGTGCATTATGCCCGTTATAACTCTTAGTAACGTTTTGAAAATGAATCATTAAAATCCAAAACCACCAGGAGGATCAAATCGATATCCCCAAACAGGACCCAACCTAACATCGATCCCAATAAAACCAACAATGTAACTATTTTTCATTCCTATATAATTCTAACTCAGCTTCGATAAATGTATCAAGCAAACCCTCCTCTAAAACACTAGAAACGTTGGTGGTTTCTACGTTTGTTCGATGATCCTTAACCATTTTATAAGGATTTAAAACATACGAGCGTATCTGGCTTCCCCACTCAGGTTTTGCTTTTGTCCGCAAATCTCCGAGTTCCTTCGCTTTCGCAGTCTCCATCCGTTGTAAAAGTTTTGCTTTAAGAAGCGTAAGCGCCCGCTCACGATTCTGCGATTGTGATCGTTCAACCTGCGATGTCGCCCAAACTCCTGTTGGAATGTGGACAATTCTGACTTTTGTTTCAACTTTGTTGACATTTTGTCCACCAGCACCCCCCGAGCGGCTGAATTCAAATTTCAAATCATCTTCAGGAATCGAAAACTTCTGCACCTCGATCGTCGGCAAATCAGGCAAGATTTCGACAAGCGCGAACGATGTATGTCGCAACTGTTTTGCGGAAAATGGTGACATTCGGACCAGTCGGTGCACGCCCATCTCTCCTTTCAAAAATCCGTACGCGTATTCGCCTTTAATTTCAATCACGTTCGTATCAATAATTCGCGTTTTCCAATTCTTATTCTGAGCATAGCGAATATACATCTCGCCAAGCATCCGTGCCCAATCACCTGCGTCATCTCCTCCAACCCCCGCGTAAATCGAAATAATGGCGTCTCGCGTATCATACGAACCTTTCAAAAGTTCTCCGATCTCGAGTTTCTTAAATCGTTTCTCCAAATCAAACACAACATCTTCCGAAGAATCATTCGTTGCTCTTACAAGGTCTTTTTCAAACGTTCGAAACGATTCAATAAGATTACGAAGAATGCCTGCCTCTTTACCTTTCTCTTCAGCAAGAACACGGTTTTCTTTCCATAAATCAGGATCCCCAATTTCCGCGTCTAACTCTTTGAGGCGAATTTCTTTGCGGGACAGGTCAAAGCCGCCCGCCTAAGCGGCGGGCCTGCTCTTCCAATTGTTTAATTCGCGCCTGTAATTCTTCTTTCATGGTATTCCGGAGCCGAAGGCGAGAGTCGAACTCGCGACCCACGCTTTACGAAAGCGTTGCTCTACCACTGAGCTACTTCGGCTTATTTACAATCATCTGTCCCGCAGTACTGCGGGGCTACTTCGGCTCAAAGCCCTAATTTACAAAAAGCAATCCCGCAGAAATCGAGTATAACTCGACGAAGTGCGGGACTCTGCCACTGACTTACCTACCGTAAGTAAGGGCTACGTCGGTGAGTTAAAGCTTCCAAAATACTATACTAACTGGCTTATGAAATATCCAGTCCCGTACGCGACTACAGACGCGATTCCACCAACAAAAAGCATCTCAAATCCTGATAAAAACCACTTCCGTTCCGTGAAAACAGATCGAAGCGACCCCGCGATAAAAAGCGCGAATCCTGTCGCAATGATTGAAAGCTTGAATGACGGTACTGAAAACATAAACGGAACAAGCGGTAATGCGCCGGCAATGATAAAAGCGAAAAATACAGCAACTCCGGAAACAAGTGATGATCGTATGTGGCGATGTGCCTCGTGGTGTGATTCAAGCACGTCTTCTTCACTCCGTGCGCCAAGATATGTTCCCGAAGCCATCGAAATTCCGTCCGCGAATAAATTCGCGAATCCGAGAATCAAAATAATATCCGTCGAAAGCGCAGCGCCGATAACACCGCTTACAACCGCGAACGTCGTAACAATACCGTCGCTTGCCCCTAAAACAATATCCCGAATGTAGCGGCTAGCGAAGTTCATTCCGGTATGAAAATGCCGACAAGAATAATAATAACTATCCCGAAGATAATCCCGAAAAGATGCGCGAGATCAAACCCCTTCCCCTTGTGTCGCAACTCCGGCAAAAGATCAGAAACCGCGATGTAAATAAACGAACCTGCCGCGAATGCGATAATAAAAGGAAGGTAGCCGTTAATATACGAGAAAAGAAAATAACCAAGAAGCGCGCCAACCGGCGTCATAAGAGCGGTTAATGTATTAAGCAAAAGGTTGCGAAACCGTGAATAACCCGCGTGAAGCAAAACCCCGAAATCCCCAATTTCCTGCGGTACCTCATGAAAGAAAATAGCAACCGTCGTCGCGACACCAACAGGAACGCTAACGCCAAAACTAAGAGCAATCACAACGCCATCAATAAGATTATGAAGCGCGTCTCCAAAAAGCGCGGTACTTGAAAGCGTGTGGATATCGCATCGTTCGTCGTGGCAATGATACCATCGCAAAGCCTTCTCAAAAACAAAAAGCGCGAGAATTCCAATAAGTACCATAAGAAACGTAAGCCGTCCCGGATTAAGTTCAAACGCCTCAGGAAGAAGGTCAAGAAAAACAGCGCCCATAAGACTCCCCGCCGCGAAACTTACAAGAAGAAGCGAAATCCGCCGTGCGAATCGTTCATTAAAAAGTAAAAGTACGCCCCCAATAAGAGCGCACAAACTGCCGAATAAACTTGCTCCGATAATGTAGAGAAGCATCCTGCTAAAATTAGTTTAGCACACCGCTCGATTTTTTTCGCTCAAGCGCCGCTTTAACAAATGCACTGAAAAGCGGATGTGGATAAAGAAAACTGCTCTTAAACTCCGGATGCGCCTGGGTCCCTACAAAAAAGGGATGCGCGTCCTTCGGCAATTCAATAAATTCAACGAGACGCTTATCAGGAGATAATCCTCCAAAAATAAGACCGCCGCGTTTAAAACGTGTGTGATATTTCGGATTTACCTCAAATCGATGTCGATGCCGTTCGAAAATCGACGACCGTCCGTAAATTTTTTTAATAAGCGTGCCCGGTTGGAGTATCGCGCGATACGCGCCAAGCCGCTGAGTGCCGCCCGCATTCGTAATTCCTTTCTGTCCTGAAAGAATTGTAATGACCGGGTGCGAGGTCTTCTCGTCAAACTCAATACTGTTCGCCTTCTTTAGATTAAGAACATTTCTACTAAACTCAACAACTGCCGTCTGAAGTCCGAGACAAATTCCGAAGTACGGAACTTTGTTCTCCCGAGCAAATTGGATACCGCGAATCATCCCCTCAATGCCTCGTTTGCCGTATCCTCCCGGCACAAGAATCGCGTCAACATTACGAAGTTCTTGAAGAAGATGCGGGCTCTCACTATCAACCGAGTGAATATGAAGTTTTGCTTTATGAAAAGCCGCCGCGTGATATAACGCTTCCCGAACTGAAATATAAGAATCCGATTGAGCGTGATATTTTCCAAGAAGCGCGACAGTCACAATACGCTCCGCGGTTTCATACGCGCGCACGCGTTCATCCCACAACGCAAGATCTGCCTTTCCCTGACGCCCGTGGTTAATATGAAGCGAGCGAAGCACCTCTTTCGCGAAACCGTTTTTCTCAAGCGCGAGCGGAATTTCATAAATGCTTTTCGTATCAACTGCTTCAATGATTCGCGACTTTGGGATGCTACAAAAAAGGGATATCTTTTTGATATTTTCTTCTCCAATCGGCCGCTTTGCTCGTACAACAAGTATATCGGGACTGAGTCCAAGCCCTAAAAATGAACGTACCGAATTCTGAAGCGGCTTTGTCTTATCTTCATCAGAAGGAAAAACATAGTCCATTTTAACAACGTGAATAAAAACGCAATTCTCCCGTCCGACTTTCAGCGCAAGTTGTCGTATCGCCTCGGCAAACGGCTGAATTTCAATATCCGCACCCACTGTTCCGCCGATTTCAACAAGAAGGAAGTCTGGTTCTTCAGTCTTCGCAACATCGAGAAGCCGTTCTTGAATCTCGTCGGTAATGTGCGGAACAAACTGAATCGTCTTTCCCAAGAAGTCACCGCGCCGTTCTTTATCAAGTACTGCCCGAAACACCGATCCGCTCGTAAAATTACTCCGTTTATCAAGATGTATGGACAACATCCGTTCATAATGGCCAAGATCAAGATCGGTTTCCGCCCCATCATCAGTCACAAATACTTCACCATGTTGGATCGGGTTCATGGTCCCCGCGTCTTCATTAAGATACGGATCAACCTTGATGGGAAAAACGGAAAAACCCCGACTTATTAAAAGCCGCCCCAAGCTCGACGCGGTAATCCCCTTACCGATCCCCGAAATCACTCCTCCTGTAACAAACAAAAATTTTGTTTTCATAAGATTTTACACACTAAAAGTTCCATCCCTTTTCCCCCAAGGGTTCATATAAATAAAACGGACAGTTGGTACTGTCCGTTCAAACATTCACCCGTTATGATGGTTGTGTCGCCGTGTCAATTGTCTGCGAATCGCAAAAAGGACAAGTGCGCCGCAAAACGTAAGAATCGAAACGATAACGAAAATCGGAGTAAAACCAAAAGATGCAGCGAGAAAACCACCAACTGAGGCAGCAATCGCGTTCGATAGGTCAACTGTCGTAAAGTAAATTCCCCACTGCGTCCCTTCTTGATTCACATTGATATGCCGCGTAAAGATCGCCATCCACGCCGGAAAAACAAACGCCATTGCTAATCCGTAGAGCGCCTGCACAAGATAAAGTTGAAAAGGTGTCATAACAAAAATGTAAAAGAGTGGAATAAGCGCGACAACAAACGAACCCGCGACCATTGTCCGAAAATCGTCAGATTCACCGCGGATCTTATCAATGACGCGCGCAATAATAAGTTGCCCCAAAGACTTCACAAGAAGATATACCGTCGCCGCAATACCAACAACCTCAAGTCCACCTTTAACGGACTCAATAATATAAATCGCAAAAAACGGCGCAAAAAGGCCAAAACTCGAAATGATTAAGACATCAGAAAGAATAAGCGTCCGGATAACCGGATTAAGTAATTTAAATGAATGCTGTTGCATTACTCCTTACATCATAGCAAAACCAGGCACGAAACAAATCCACAGAGCGGGCAAGGAGAATCGAACTCCCGTCTATAGCTTGCCTGCCCGCCATCGCCCGACTGAGCGGAATACCGGAATCGGACCGGCGCCTCAACCTTGGGAAGGTTGCGTACTACCACTATACTAATTCCGCTCGCTCAGGCGTGGCAGGCGGGGAAACTATCGTACTGCCACTGTACTACGCCCGCCTTGAGAAACTTAGTTTCAATGTGTACTACCAAGCCGACGCAAGGTCGGCTCCCCGACTCCCAGGGAGACATCGGGGCTACCCTAACTTATTTACAATCAGCTGTCCCGACCTCCGATAAAATATCGGGGCGTCGGGGCTGTACTAATCCCGCGTTATTGCGTTGCTGGAGGCAACACAATAATAAATTGCTCTTCGGGGGCTTTATAATTCGTACGCGCGCGAAGCTCCTTTTCTAGATTTCGAGGATCTTTATAGTAATCAACGTCTTTCTCGAGTTTTCGTTCGTCTTCATAAAGAGAATCGAGTCTGGCACTCAATTCAAAGAGCTCGCCATTAAGAGCCTGGCGCTTAATAACAAGAGCGTATACTTGGTACAAAACAGCCGCTAATACGATAACAAGAATAAGCGCGACAAATATTTTCATTACCTTCAGTTTATCTCCTTTTCCTTAAACTTTTCAACCTCCCCACAGCTTCCAAAAAGATAATCCTTCTCGAGAAATCCGTCTCGCAGGCCGAAGGTGCTGTAAGTACGGAGCGGGCACGGTATCCTGAGTTTACCGAAGGACGAGCGACGCTGATTTGTCTGCCTCGGGCAGGGAACGAGCGTAATTTTCCCAGCGGGAAAATTAACGCGTATTTTCGTGTAGAAAGTTTTTCCGCTATCTTTTCAACAACTCCTTAAAGACCTCTGGTGGGATCGTGACCCGTCCGCGTGCCTTAAGCCTTGCTTTTCCACGTTTCTGTTTTTTCCATAACTTCATCTTTCGTGTCCTATCACCGCCATACAAATAACCAGTAACATCCTTATGAAACGCTGGTATTGTTTCGCGAGCAAGAATACGTCCGAGCGCCGTTGCCTGAATCGCCTGCGCGAATTGTTGTCGCGGAAGTAAGTCCTTAAGACGTTGCACCATTTGCCGAGATTCGCGCTCGACGTCATCACGGTGAACAATACGCGTCAATCCTGGCACAGCTTCCTCAGCGACAAGCACTTCCATTTTTACGGCTTCAGCGGGCGCGTACGCCAAAATTTCATAACTAAAAGAAGCATACCCCTCAGAAATTGATTTCAATCGATCATCAAAATCAAGAATAAGTTCCGAGAGCGGCAAATTGGTTGTAAGCAACACCGCGCCGCTTGCGAGTGTTTCTGTTTGAATTTCAGAAAGACGATAAATATCTCGCAAACCCAGAATCGCTCCAAGAAATCGCGGTGGCGTAAGAATTAAAAGTTTTACAATCGGTTCTTCTACTCCGATATTTTCTGAGGGAAAGTCTTTCGGATTGCTGACCTCGAACCACTCGCCGCGTTTAACCTGCGCGCGATAGATAACAGAGGGAAAACTATTCAAAACTTTGATCCCAAAATCTCGGTCAAGCCGTTGCGCCGTAATCTCAAAATGAAGTCGCCCCAAAAATCCGCACCGAAAACCGCGCCCTAAAACTTCACTAAAATCAGGATCAAAAACAAACGAGGAATCATTAAGGTGAAGTTTTTGCAAAGCGCTCTTTAAGTTTTCATAATCGTCAGCCTCCTCGGGGTAAAACGCGACAAAGACGACGGGCTGCGGTTCGCGATATCCATGAAGGGCGTGATCACCAATCGTATCGCCGATTTTAACAACACTCGGATCTTTAAGTCCCGTCGCGATATAACCGATCTCTCCCGCGCAAATTGAAGAAACCGATTTAAGCTGCGGTACGAAATAACCGATCTCCTTAATTTTGAAATTCGTCCGTTGCGCGATAAGTCGCGTATCATCGTGTTGTTTAAAACTTCCGCCAAAAACCCTGACGTGCGCGACAACTCCCTTATGATCATCGTAAAACGAATCGAAAATAAGCGCGGACTGTCCCGAGCTTTCAGTCGGCGGCGGCACGTTCTTAATAACCGCCCCGAGAAGTTCTTCGACTCCCACGCCACTCTTCCCGGAAACAAGATGAATGCGTTCTGTATCTGTCTGAAGAAGTTTCGCGAGCTCTTCAGTAAGTTCGAGGATGCCCGTCGGATTCAAATCAACTTTGTTAATCGCGCCGATAATCGTAAGTCCCGCTTGTTTCGCGAGTAAAAAATTTGAAAGCGTCTGCGCCTGAATGCCTTGCGTCGCGTCAACCAAAAGAATCGCGCCCTCAACCGCTTTAAGCGCTCGAGAAACTTCGTAAGAAAAATCGCTGTGCCCCGGTGTATCAATAAGATTCAAAATATAATCCGTTCCTTGAAAAGCGTACTGCATCCGTACCGGCGCCATTTTAATAGTAATTCCCCGCTCTCGTTCAAGGTCAAGCTGATCAAGATATTGAGCCCGCATCTCACGTTTCGATACGGTCCCGGTAACCTCTAAAAATCTGTCGGCGAGCGTCGACTTTCCGTGATCAATATGAGCAATAATACAAAAATTGCGGATGTTATTCATATAGTATGCCTCAAACCATAGCCAATTTCGCTATAAAGATTCAAGTTGAACACATCTCATAGGTTAACGCTTCGTAAGTGTAAGCGTAAGGATAAGCCGTCCTGGCACATCCGGCGTTGTGTAATGAAAGATTGGACTATCGCTTTGAATCCATGAATATCCGGGCGGCGCTTCAATCGAGTAATCAAGAGACGTTGGTGATCCGGCCTGGCGTTCAAAAACGAAAAGGTATTGAGCCCCTTCGGCTGGAAAGAAGCGTGTTGAGTTTTCGTATGAAACCTCAAGAGATTTTTTCTTTCCGGCAGTTACCGTAAACCATGTTGCAAAAACGCTTTTATTCGATTCTTTTATGAGATACGCGTCAAATTTATTCGATTCAGACTTCGTGGCTTCAATAGCTTCTAAATCAAGGTCACGCCCATATTGAGCCGTCTCATAATTAAGGCGAGGCGCGATTGTTTTTGTGAAACCTCCAGAAAATGCAGTAAGAAGAGAATCTTCTGGAACAAAGATCCTCAAGAAGTTCTGGTTTGCCGTGCGATACCACGACTCCTCTTGAGTATCACCAATATGATGCCGCGTTACAGTAAGATAATCCCTAACAATTCCAGTCGCATCAATTTGACTTACAAGTTCTACGTTTTGTTCAACAAACACATCACTCTTCCCTCCGGAAATATTCGTATTAACAACCGCGAGATAATCCCCGAGAAAACCGTCCGAAATAGTATATACCTCACCATTCCACCCTGCGTCACGAACAACGTTTTGGAGACGCGAATCTTCAAAGTAAAATCGAATATCCCTGTTCTGAAGCCGATCTTCAAAAACAGCAAATACCGCCTCTTGCTCGTACGAAGTAAGTTGCTTAAGACGTTCGATAAGAAGGGGCGCGAAAACTTTAAGAATTTGCTTTGCCTCAGTACTTCTACTCTGGTGGTTAAGCTCAACCTCTTTTTGAACCTCTGCGAGAAAATTTTCCGAATCAAGCGTTATGCCGTAATCAGGAACCTCAATCGGTCCGAGAATTTCCAAAAGATCTTCAACAACGCGCACGTTAAGGCTGATAGCTCCCTCAAATTGTATGCCTCGTTCGGAGTAAAGCCGAGATTGTTCGAGGAAAGAAATGACTTTCTCCGCCGAGGTTGGAAAATCTAAAAACCAATTCGCGTCCCGTGCTCCCCACTTCGTTGTAATATTCTGAAGTTCAGACGGCGGAATAATAGTAACAGCGAGCTGTCCGTCCGCGTCATAAATATCCCGAACGTCGATTTCCCGTATACTGCCGCCCGAGATTTTAAGGTCAGCGTAACTGCCGATAAAACCGCCCCCCGGCCGAAGCTCGGAAGGGTTTTCAAAAAAGATAACCAGATGCCGATCGCCGAGTGAATAAAAAATATCGATAAGCGCCTGAAGCGCCTCTTCCGCTCGATAGAGTTCTGTTGAAAACCCAAGATAGTTCATTTCAAACTCCTCTGTGAGTGACGCAAATTGCGGCGAAAGATCTGAAAATCCTTCGGATTGATTACGAAGATCACCAACAAGATCCGTAATGTTGTGAACGCTGTCTTTGAGTTTGATAAGAAGATTGGTAAACTCTCCGCCGCCGCTCGAATCAGTCGCAAGCGCGAATCCTTGATCCTTAAGAATGTCGAGTGTCTGATTCGCGGCAATGACTTCGCGGCTAAGATCTTCAGTCTTCTGAAACGCTTCCGGAACTCCCGCAATCTGAGGAATAAAAGCAGAAAGTATATTCGCGAGATCAAAAACTTTCCTTTTCTCCGCCTCAACCCCAAGTGTCGTAAGAGAAGTATGCGCCGCTGAAAACGCCTCCCCCGCTCCGTCAGTATCAAGTTGAAGAAGCGCTTCTGCCGCTGTCCGAAAATTTTGATATACCGAACTCGCAAGGCGGCTCGCCTCGCCCTTGAACTGAAAAAGTACGAACGCGTAGAAAACCAGGAAGACAACAAAAATTCCTACACCCGCGAATGCTATTTTTTTTAAAAGACTACGCCGCTTTCGTTTCGGAATACTGAACACCGAAGGAGAGTGTTTTCCGGCAAAAACTTTAAATGAACTGCTCCGCGTCCGCGGCGGCAGTTTTTGTGAAGGGTGGCGAATATCAGAAAGAAGCGGATGGATATTCTTTTTCGGAACGCGTTTCATAAACAGAGAGAATACTCTCCTTTAGAAGTATACCAAGGGTAGGAAAAATACGTCTGTTGAGAACTATAAAAATTGTTGAAACACCTGAAGCGTTTCGGCCGCCGATTTCTTCCAGGTATAGCGAGCTGCGTTTTTAAGTCCTCGTCGCCGAAGCGAAGTTTGCGTTCGCGATTTTGTCAGAACGGTTTGAATCGCGTCCGCAAGATCCTGCGCTCGCCATGGATCAACGAGTAACGCTGAGTCCCCTAAAATTTCAGGAAGCGAGGTTCGATTCGAGGCAACAACTGGTGTTCCGCACGCCTGGGCCTCAAGCGGTGGAAATCCGAAACCCTCGAAAAACGACGGGTAGACAAAAACCGAAGCGAGGTTGTAGAGAAAAACACGTTCCTCATCAGTAACCTGTCCAAGAAATCGTATGTCGCCTCGATACGGTGAATGTTCGGCTTCCCGAAGCGTCTCTTTATAAAGCCAGCCGTACGCCCCCGCGATAATAAGTTCATATTCACTAAGTTCTGGAAGTGTCTTTAAGAGATTAAAAGCTCGGATAACGGCCGGAACGTTTTTGCGCGGTTCAACCGTTCCAAGGTAAAGAAGAAAAGGTTTCCGCAAATTCCGTTCTTGAACGAACATTCGGAACTGCTCGTCATCAGGCGAAATCTCATGAAACATTGGATTAATGCCCGAATAAACACGGACGATTTTTTCATGAGGAATAGCAAAAGTCGCCGCGATATCCGCGGCAGTATAGTCAGACATTGCGATAATCTTCGATGCTTCCTGCGCTTGTTCTTTGCATGATTGAAGCCAATGCCAAAAATTTTTCCGAAATGAATAAAAGTCGGGATGGTGGATAAAAGACAAATCGTGGAACGTCATAACGCGCGGAGCGTGTGCGAGTTTCAGAATATTGAAATGCGGCGAAAAAACGAGGTCAGTTTCAATAACCTCGTCTACCTTAGGCCACTTCAAAAACTTCGATGATGCGTCAAAAAACTTGCTGGGAATACGCCAATCGTGCACGAGAGCACCCCGTTCAAGAAACTCGGTAAGCGGTACTTTGCGGAAACCATTATAAAAAAGCTCATATTTATGATCCTTGTCAATCGAAAGAAGCGTATGGAAAAGAGATCGAGTATAGCCCTCAATCCCCGATGCTCCCCCTTTTATCAAAAGTCGTGCGTCAAAAAGTATCTTTTTCATTAAAACTTGTCTCAATCCTACTACATACTACTTTCTACATTCTACATACTCCCCCTTACACCGCCGTTGGATCAAAAAACAAAATCCCTATCGTCTTCGCCATAATTTTTAGATCAAGCCAAAAAGATTGATGAAGCAGGTAGTACTGATCGAGTTCAAGCTCTTTTAAAAACGGTAGGCTTGATGCTCCGCTTACCTGTGACAAGCCGGTAATCCCCGCCCGAGCTTCCAAAAGCGGTTGAAATTCCGAAGGATAACTCTGAACTTCATTCGGCTCGTGCGGTCGAGGTCCCACAAGCGAAAGTTCACCTTTAAAAACATTGATGAACTGAGGAAACTCGTCAATGCGAAATTTCCGAATTAGCTTCCCAATTCGTGTCAACCGCGGATCATCTTTAATTTTGAAAAACGGACCATCACCCCGTTCGTTGAGGTGTTGTAATGAAGGTTTAAGGGTATGCGCGCCTTGAACCATGCTCCTGAACTTATAAACCTGGACAACTCGCCCCTCGCTGACCCGCTCAAGTTTCACAAGAATAGATCCGCGCGTTTCAAACTTAATAAGAAGCCCAACAAACGGAAACGACAAAGTAAAAAAGAAAAGCCCGACGAGCGAGCCAATGATATCAACAATTCGTTTTACAAAGGGATAGTACACGATAGATAATGAGGCACGGAACGATACGTAAAGAAATATAACATACCTGTCCGGTTTTCAAAAAGTGAAACAACAAAAAGCCCCCGAAAAAATCGAACTTCCCTCAAACCTTAAAATCGCGCTCGTCCATGATTATATAAACCAATTCGGCGGCGCCGAGCGAGTTTTTAAAACGCTTACGGAAGAATTTCCCGAAGCTGATTTGTATACGCTTTTTTACGAAGAAGACGAGACAAACCAATTCTTAAAAAGCCGCATTAAGGGCACAAGTTTCCTTGATAAACCGTTCGTGCGCAAACAACACCGCGCCTTCATTCCTTTAATGGCGCTCGCCGCGAATATGATGAACTTAGGTGATAAGTACGATCTTATTATTTCCGACTCCGCCGGATTCGGAAAAGGCATCCGCTATAAAAACACGCCGCACATCGCCTATTGCCACTCTCCGCTCCGTTACGCGTGGGAACCGGATTTTTATCTAGGGACGCTCTTTTCTTCTCCTCTTATTAAAGCAGCAACACCAATTTTCAAATATCTTCAGTGGTGGGATAAAAAAGCCGGTAAAAAACCCGATCTCCTTGTCGCAAATTCGCGGCACACCGCCGACAAGTTGCGTCAGTTCTATGAGCGCGAAGCGGATGTCATTCACCCTCCTGTTGATACCGATATTTTTTACTACGATAAACGAGTCAAGAAACGCGATTACTTCCTCGCCCTCGGAAGAATGATTCACTACAAGCGATTCGATCTCACAATTCAAGCGTTTAATAGATTAAAAATTCCGCTTAAAGTTGTAGGCACCGGCCCCGAACTTGAACGAATAAAAAGTATGTCATTTTCTCCAAATATAGAATTTCTTTCATTTATAAGCGATGAGGAGCTCCGCCGCGTCATAAACGGCGCCCGCGCTCTCATCTTTCCGCAAATTGAAGATTTCGGCCTGACCGCCGCCGAGTCAATCGCTTGTGGTACGCCGGTTATCGCTTACGAAGGTGGTGGCGCGCTCGAAATTATTGAAGATGGTATAAACGGAATACTTTTCAAAGATCAGACAATCCCCGCTCTCACCGAAGGAATCAATCGCTTCGAAAAAACAAAATTTGACCCAAAGAAAGTCTCAGAAACCGCCCAAAAGTTCTCGAAAACAAACTTCATCGACTCTCTGAGAAAAAGCATCAAAGAAACCTTAGAAGGCAAAAATCGTTAGTAAATAAGGGCAAAATCCCTCTTGAAAATTCAGCATATCTATGCTATAGTATGCGTGCCTTTAATAAAAGAAGGTAGTCTGTTGGCTGGGAAATAGTTCTCAGCGAAAGGTCGTCAAAGACTTTTAGTCCCCCATGTTAAAAGCCTGCGACTTGACGGACTTCCTTAGTAAAAAGGCGTGTCCGTTTAGTACATTAGACAAAAAAATATATGCAAGAGAACCCTGAAAATCTTATCGATTCAATCAAGAAGGATAAAGTCGTCCTATGGATCAAAACAACACGATTCTGGGACAATTGGCAAAACGGTGAGAATCACTGCTTCAACGGTGGATGCTGTAAAGCTCTCGTAGAGCTTGTAGGTCACCTCGAAGACAGGAAACGTCTCACCCCAATCGTCTGTACAGCAATCGCCTTGTCTATTCCCTGCCGAGATGTAGACAAAGAGTGCTCAAACGCTCAACTCTACATTTTGAAGGAGCGTTTCGAAGCAACATACCCTCTAAAAGCAACCAATCTTGAAAAAATCGAGATCGAAGTTGCCCTCGGAGCCAAGGTAGTTGCAGCAATACAGACCGCACTATCCTCCTTCGATAAAGCGATTCAGTCTTTCACTGAGGTGGTGACACTGAATCAAAGTTTGAAACACGCGTAACTAGTGTCAATACATTAGTGTATATACTAATGGACAAGCGAGCCTCACGGCCCGCTTTTCCGTAACAAGAAAGGAGGTGAGTATGCACAAAGCAAAAAACCATAAGTATACTTGGAAAGAATTAACTGAAGTTGAGAAAGAATTTGTAGAATGGGTTATTGCGCGAAGCAAAGGAGAGAAACGGGATATAAGTGAATTCCCAGCGCTTATGGCGATTAAAGAATCTGTGCCGCTTACCTCCTTGGGAAGGAAGATTAAAACGCACTTTTTCAACGCCAAAATAAAGCGCTATTGCTTATACCCGTTTACCTACCTTTTCCGTCTGATCTGGCCACAAAACGCTGAATAGCTGTCCAAGAAGCCCTGACCCCGCCCTAAACCGGCGGGGTTTATTTACACTCAGAAAAAGAAAAAAGATACATTGACAAAAGAAGTCAAAAGGTGTAGTATATAGACTTTAAGTACATTGATTAATTAAATAGATGCCTATGTATACGCGCAAAATGACTAATGAACGACTTGCCGAATGGAAAGATTGTTTCCAAGTACTCCAAAAAGACCTCGACGAAGTTGAGGATAGAGCCGCAAATGGCGGTCCTTACTACAAAGAGGATTATGGTCGCGTCTTGGAACATGCGTTCGAAACAGTTCAAGGAAAAGGTTTTCCTATATGGAAATATCTTCCCCCACTCGAACGTTGTGTTGTAAAAAGTGCCGCTCGTCTTGCTCCTCGTCATGGAGATAACGACGCGGTAGCACGAGTTATCGACCTTGCCGAAATAATGAGAAAAGGAAGATACAAAAAAGACTGCTTCCATTGTCAAAAACTTCTCATGGGTTGGAGTACCGAAGAATGCTTTATACATCTCGGTAACATTGAGAGAGCCACAGCCTTAGCCGGCTAGTGGCTTTTTCTTTTCTAAAAATTGACTAAATAAAATCGATATGGTTCAATAAAACCCTCAAAAGGTCGACCTTATTTATTAGTAAGTAAAGGTCGAGTAATCAGAACTTTAAAAATTAAAAAGCCACGTATGAGTAAACGATACTGGCATAAGGTGAACGCCTTTGCTGTCACGATACAAAAAAACGCAACCAAGGAAGGACAACTCCTTGAGAAGATAGAAGAAATAATCCAAAAACTTCCCAATGGGAAACTGCCGGAAAAAAAATTCGAAGAAGTATTTAAACAAGTTGCGAGCGCCGCTTACAGTATCGGGCCAAAGAGCGTCCAGAAAGGCAATTACTTGCGCGTGAAACTGATAGAGTTTCTGCAAAGATTTTCGAAAGTTAACGGAAAACCAGAAAAGGCAGAAAAAACTATCGGAGCACTTATCGAACGAAACAACGGCTGGTCGCACAGCACCTGATGATATCCAGAGCCTCCGCGCAGAGCGGGGGTTTTTGTTTTTTAAAAAATTGACGAAAAAACAAAAAATCGGGTACGATTGCGTAAAGGTTGAGATCTTTGTCACAAATCTCCTGTGGCGAAAACAGGTGGATTTGTTTTGTACTTTAACAGCTAATCATATACATATATGGGAAATGGAGTGACAACACTTGGATACGCGCCCGCGCTGGACATCATTGAAAGTCGAGAACGGCCAAAAAAAGTGAAAACAAGCCACCTGATAAGCTTATTCGCTTTTGGCGCTGTGCTTGATTATCTCGCAAGAAAATACGGATGGTATTTCATTGTGAGACAGCTCGACGTTCCAATGCACGTCGGCGGCGGCATACTCGTCGGACTTTTCTTTTTCTGGTTGTCTGATAAATGGCAGAAAGAGAAAAAGCATCGATCGAAACGAGCCCAGTTCATACTACGACTAATAGTCTTTATTGCATTTGTCGCACTCGGTACGTATCTTTGGGAAATCTTTGAATACGCCCGCTACCCGAATATACAAATATCAGCTATAGACACGTTTGCCGATATTGTATTCGGTTTCGTAGGCGCTGGTTTGACTGTTATCGTAAGAAAAGTCCGTAGAATGATGTAAGTAGTAGAAACGCCCTGAAACACGGGCGTTTTGTGTTATTGATAGAGTTATTCCTTCAAAAATCTAAAGGTCAAGTAACTCTCTTCTTTTAAAACTAAAACCATGCTCACTCATATGAAAAGGAATCTTTTCGAGGCGCAAAAAGAGTTAAATACTCATATGGATAACGGTTTGAATGGAAGTCTTGAACACGATCTTGGCTTTTACAAAAAGATGATCCAAGTGAACCCAACCGCTGAAAATATCTGCGCGAATGCGATTTTCAGAAAAATGAAAGCAAATGCCAAAAAGGTTACGATCGGAGACCTCCAACTTTTCCAAGACGCATATCGCGTTGTGCAATAAACACAGCAAGAAACCCCTCACTATGAGGGGTTTTCCTATTTTCTAAAACGATTCCTTACAAATTTTCTATCAAATTCTTTAACTTCTCCAACTTCTCTTCTCTATTCTGTAAAGCAGTCTTCGGTAATTCAAGGTCCGCTGCTAAATCAAAAATCTCTACAAACTCGGGCTCGTGATCGTATTCGCTAACCGCCAAAAGTCCTACGATATCATACGCAATCTCAGCAATATAAAGCTCCTGCAACTCTAATCTCTTGATCCACTCTTTTAATTGGCTCACAACCTCTTGTTTTGATTTATATTCCATAACACTTCACATTCGCACTGCTGTGCTCAGTATTTCGTCACCTTCACTCCTCAACTACGAGACGTCATGCACCATGACAACGCTTGTACTTTTTTCCGCTCCCGTCCGCCGACGCTGAAGCTTTGGCGGGACTCCGCTTGATTATGCCTATTTCAAGCATTTCTTCCATGACAATGCTTGTACTTTTTCGGTGTTCCGTCTGCTTTCTTCGCTCCGCACGGACAAGGATCGTTTCTTCCAACGTTCTGGTATCGTGTGTTATCCCCCGCTGAAAATTGATTAACTTGAGACGCCGGCTGTTCTTTAATCACAAGCTTAAAGAGATTACTGAATACCCATTGCTCAAAATTCCCCTGCATTCGAGAAAAAAGTTGAGAACCTTCGCTTCGGTACTCAGTCAAGGGATCACGCTGACCATACGCTCTGATCCGAACGCTCTCCGCGAGGTGTTCCATATCATCAAGATGATTCATCCAAAACGCGTCAAGTACTGAAAGTAAAGGACTTTTAAGAAGATGGAAATTTTCGTACCCATCAAGGCGGCTCATAACTATCGTGCGAGCCTCTTCAGAACTCACCGATGTTCGCGCGTCATCCGTGGCAACGATTCCCC
>Ga0156307_107_pt1 | contig 14054 bp, 11 predicted proteins | sample RifCSPlowO2_12_FD_107955 | JGI IMG/M metagenome (GOLD analysis project Ga0156307, IMG submission 107955) | Candidatus Colwellbacteria bacterium RIFCSPLOWO2_12_FULL_44_13
AAGTTCTTGATGTGACTCCGGATCTTTTGCGATCGCTTGATGCCGAGATGGCAATCCGGACGAATCGCCGAGGAGTTGTTGATTTTGTAGCTGAACGGAACGAGAACATTATGAATTCGATTCTTAATATTTTGGATTCGAAGAATCGTTCAGCTGAACACGTGCGAGGCATTCTTCGGCAGACAGTTTTTGCCCACGAGAAACAGTTTATGAAGTTTCTCTCGATGATTGATGGGAAAACCGAATTTGAAAAAGCGGCTCTGCTTTCCCGTAAAATCGCGGATGTTGATCGCGGGTTTTTCTTGAAGCGTGATTTTATTGAACGAATCCTTAAAGAAAGCGCGCCAGAGCACCTTTTGTCGTATCTCCAAGCTCAGACGGTTGACGAAGTTCTCCAGAGAGTTGACGCAGTTGAAGCTTTTAGCGCGCTTCGTTTTACCGAGAGCGACGAGTGGATGCACCAGATGTTTGAACGGTTTTACAGTAGTGTTACTGTTTCTGACTTTGAAGAACGGAATGTTGAGATTCGGGTGCTTGGACCTGAGTGGTATGAAATTTCAAAACAATTTGTCGCGAAAAAACACCACAACGTGAGCCATCTTAAAGAGTTTGGCGTTATTTTCTTGAATCCTATCAAGATGGATATTCCGGGGAAGTTCTTGCGGGATTTTGCTTTACTTCTTCACTATTTCCACGAGATTGATTTTTATTCAAAACTTTTTCGACAGCACTCAACCGAGGAAAACTTCGCTGAGGTCTTTAAAGCTCTTTTGCGCGGAGATGTGAATAATGCGCAGGATGTTCAAGCGGGTGAGTGGCTTATTGTTCAACGGTATCTTTTTAAGGAAGATCCGCGCGATCCGCGGCTCTTTTTGCCGCGGGTTAATCCGGAGTCGCTTCATTGGATGCGCGGGGAGCGTGATCTGACGGTTTTTGGCGCCGGGGACGCGCGGCTTGATCTTACGATGTGGCATAACATGGATTGGGTTGGAGGCATTTATCAGGACGGAAAGGAGACGCTTGTCAGTTTTGATCTTGAAGATACGGTGATGTCGCTCGTTTCCTTTATGGAGGGACGAGAGGAGTCGTTTTATTACCACCAACGGGAAGCATTGTGGACGAAGCTTTTTACCGAGTACGCGGGTGGAGAACAACAGGCGGAGCATCTTTTACTTCAGAATTTTGAACGGGGAATTGTGCGGTTTTGATTACACATCAATCTCTGTTTTCGTGATTTGTTTCGTAAGGTGGATTATTATGAGAAGACTATGACACTTCGAGAAGCTCTTCACGGTGCGCGAGAACGGCGCGTAGCGCTCGGACATTTTAATGTCGCGGAGTTCGCGACGCTTAAGGCTGTTTTTGAAGCGGCACGATCACTTAACGTTCCTGTTATCATTGGCGTCTCTGAAAGCGAACGAGATTTCTTGGGAGTGCGGCAAATTGTCGCTTTTATCAAAAGTTTGCGGGATGAGTATAGTTTTCCTATTTTTTTGAACGCAGATCACACGCATTCGGTTGAGCGAGCGCGAGAAGCAATTGACGCCGGTTTCGACGCGGTGCTTTTTGACGGGGGAAAATTACCACTTGAGGAGAATATTAAATCAACTAAGGATGTTGTTGACTACGCGCGTATAGTATCTGAACGAGAGAAGCGCGAGATTGTGATTGAGGGAGAGCTTGGTTATATAGGCGCTTCTTCCGAAGTCTTCGACGAATTGCCGCAGGGGGCTATGATTCGAGAGAAAGATTTGACCACCGCGGAAGATGCGGAGCGATTTGTAAAAGAAACAGGTGTTCACTTACTTGCGCCGGCGGTTGGAAATGTGCACGGGATGTTTCGGAACGCCCCAAATCCGCGTCTTTACATCGTGCGAATTGAAGAAATTCGAGAAGCGACTAATATACCACTCGTACTTCATGGAGGATCAGGGACTTCTGACCAAGATTTTCGCGACGCGATCGCGGCGGGCGTTTCGATTGTTCACATCAGCACCGAACTTCGGGTTGCGTGGCGAGAGGGAGTCGCGAGGGGACTTACTCGAAATGTTAATGAGGTTGCCCCTTATAAAATTCTTCCGGAGGCAGTTTCAGCGGTAGAGCGCGTTGTTCTTCAACGACTGAAGCTTTTTAACCGTATTCTGTAATGCTTGCGCTCTCGGGGGTAACTTGATATACTCTTTCCGCATAAATGACACTTAATCTTACAGCTCAAAAACGAGACGTTTTTGGAAAACAGACGAAACAGCTTCGTAAAAAGGGGTTTGTTCCGGCCGAGCTTTATGGCAGAGGAATTCAAAATCTTCATCTTAGCCTGTCCCGACAGGAGTTTTTAAAAGCATTCCGAGAGGCGGGGGAGAACACGATTATCAATGTCATGATTGATGGAAAGCCGCATCCGGTTTTGATTTACGACGTCCAGCGCGACTCAATTTCGGGAGAATTTTTAAATATTGATTTCTATCAGTTTCGAGCAGATGAAGAGATCGAACTTCAAGTTCCTATTGTTTTCATCGGCGAGGCGCCGGCAGTTAAAGAAAAAGGAGCTGTGCTTACAAAGGCAATGGACCAGGTTGAAATTCGTGCGTTGCCCGCGGATATTCCTCATCATCTTGAGGTTAACTTGTCTGTTCTCACAGACATTGGTCAGAGTGTTTACGTTAAAGATCTTCCTTCCGGGAAATTTGAGATTCTTGTCAGTCCAGGGACCGTGGTTGTTACCGCTTCTGAAGTAAAAGTTGAAGAAGAAGCGCCGGTTATCGACGAAAGCGCGCAAATTGAAGGTGTCGCAGTTGAAACCGAAGAAAAGAAGGCGGAACGAGCGCAAGAAAAAGAAGCAAAGGAATCTTCTTCTGAGGGCTCAACTCCTAAGGCTACTAAATAACTTTTTCTTACGTTTTTACGTTATACTTAAAGAAGTTCTCTTATTGTAGGAACTTCTCTTATGTTCCAACGACCACGACCAAAGATTCTTGTTGACGTTACTTCTCGAAAACGTCTTCCATTTCATTCTTTTGATTCCTTGCCTCGGCGGGTTAATTTAAGTTATGAACCGCGCCGAAGTTTTTCATTGCCTCGCCTTTTTAAAGTCCTTCCATTTATTTTTCTTCTCCTTTTCTTTTTAAACCCCGTGTACGCTCCTATCGGTAGTCTTGGCACTCAAGCACAAACAACAAGTACCGCGCTTCAAGAGCGAGAGGTGCTTCAACAACAACTTGACGATCTTGAGCGCCAAATGGCTGAGTACGAGAAAACTATCGAAGTTTACAAACGTCAGGGTGTCAGTCTTTCTTCAGAAATCAAACAATTAAACGCGAAGATTTCGAAGATTAATCTTCAGATTAAATCTGTCAGTTTATCACTCGACAAGCTTGATTCGGAAATTGCGGCGACATCAGACAGAATTGTCGTGACGGAGATTAATATTGACGCTCGGAAAGCGGCGCTTTCAAAATCACTTCAAACTATTTACGAAAGCGAAGATACGAGTCTCATTGAGATTTTGCTTCGGAGCCAACAGATCTCTGATTTTTTTGGAAATCTTAATGACCTAGCTGTTGTCCAAGAAACCGTTCGTATGTCGCTCGGCGAACTTACTGATCTTAAAACCGAGCTTACTGATCAAAAAGAAGTTCTTGGACTGAAGCGGGCTGACGCGCAGGCGCTTAAGGAATATCAGGATGCTCAGCGGCGCGCAGTTGAACTAACAAAGAAGGAAAAAGATACTATTCTCGCGACAACAAAGGGGCAAGAGTCAAAATACAAGGAGCTTTTAAAAGAAACTGAGAAGACAGCCGCGCAAATTCGGAGCAGAATTTTCGAACTTCTTGGAGGAGGAGAGCTCAGTTTCGAACAGGCGTACCAGTTCGCGAAAATAGCAGAAGACGCGACAGGTATTCGAGCGGCTATGGTCCTTGCGGTCCTAGATCGTGAATCGGCTCTTGGACAGAATGTTGGTCGCTGTAATTACAGAACAGCAATGCATCCAACACGCGATATTCCTATTTTTCTCGAAATTACAAAAGAACTCGGTCTTAATCCCGATGAAATGCTTGTGTCCTGCGCGAATGCTGACGGCGCGTACGGAGGCGCTATGGGCCCCGCGCAATTTATTCCCTCAACGTGGAATATTTATCGTGATCGGGTAGCGCAGGCGACTGGCAGTCGTCCTCCTTCACCGTGGCGGAATGCGGACGCGTTTATCGCGACGGCGCTTTATCTTAAAGACGCGTACGATTCAGGTTCGTGCATTGAGTACAGTAAACTTGACAGTGATTCACAGCGGCTTCGGGAACGATGCGCGGCGGCGAAATATTATGCCGGTAGTAGGTGGCACACCTATCGATGGGCGTACGGAGAGCCGGTTGTTGACCGCGCTGACAGTTTCCAAAAAGATATAAATCTGATTACATCTTAGAAGTTATAAGTAGGAAGCAGAAAGGGAGAGAAGTTCTCACTGCGCGTGTTCGCTTTTTTGAAATGCTTTTATCTTTTGATTACGCTCAAGACGAAATCTTTTGAAAAGATTTCACAATTGGGTCAAGATTGCCCTCCATAATTTTTTCTATATTATGGAATTTTTTGCCGATCCTGTGATCCGTAATTCTATCTTCAGGGAAGTTGTAGGTGCGGATTTTTTCAGAACGGTCGCCAGAACCGATTTGTTCCCGGCGGTTTGATCCCAGTTTTTTCTCTTCGGCTTCACGTTGGGCTTCATATAGCTTTGCTCGAAGAATATCCATCGCGGCCTCACGATTCGCGTATTGCGATCGTTCGGCTCGGGAAGAGATTACGATTCCCGTTGGTTTATGGAGAATACGAACCGCAGTTTCAACTTTGTTGACGTTTTGGCCGCCGGGACCGCCCGCGCGAGAGAATGTTACTTCAAGATCGTTCTCGTTAACCTGAACTTCTTTTGCTTCTACCTCCGGTAGAATAGCAACAGAGGCGGTTGAAGTATGTACGCGTCCCGATCGTTCCGTGTCCGGAATACGCTGAACGCGGTGAACGCCGGATTCTTGTTTTAAGTCTTTGTATATTTCGCCCGGATTCACCGATGTTATTTGCGCGACGAAACTTTTATATCCACGGAGCGATGTTTCGTTTGAATCAACAATCTTAAATCCCCAGCCGCGGTTTACGGCGTAGCGTTGGTACATACGAGCGAGATCGCCCGCGAAAATTGCGGCTTCGTCCCCTCCGACCCCTGCTCTGATTTCAAGAATAACTTTGTTACTCATTTGTATCTAATAAAAAATTACTTAATACCTTAAGCGTATCAAGTAGTTTTACTAAATGGAATTCCTACGCCTCTTTTTTGTCCGCGATCTTCTTTTCTTTTTTTACGGCTTTCTTTTCCTTTTTTGATTTAACCTCGGTCTTTTTCGCGGCAACGCGCGCCTTGAATTTTTCAACGCGACCAGCAATATCGAGAAGTTTTTCTTTGCCCGTGAAGAACGGATGGCAGTTTGAACAGATTTCAACTTCCATTTTCTCCTCTGTTGAACCAACGGTGAAAACCTTGCCGCAGGAACAGCGGATTTCAGCCTTTGTATGATATTGCGGATGAATGTCTTGTTTCATATCCCGGGTATCCTAGCATCCAAGGGCTTGCCTGTAAAGTCATAGCTTTTGTTTGACAAGCCTTTTCCTTTTATCTATTATGGTTTCGCACCTTGATAACTGGAGGTTTTTATTTAGAACCCATCTCAAAAATACCGTGAGCCGCGCTATGAGCAAATTTTTCAATACATCAAGAGGCAAGGAGGAGACTGTACCTTGTGGTACGTTGACGACCTGTCTCGCCGAGACAAGGCGGGCGAGCGACGTAGAGGTGTTGAAAATTAGCTCATATCCCGAACTGGTTGCGTCTAGTTTTGTCTCCGACTTCGTTGCTCCTCGGAGCTGTAGCACAGGCTACTATCTCCTCGTCGCGCCTCGCCGGCCGACAAAACCTAGACAGCAACGCGACTCCACGATACTTTTGAGATGGGTTCTATAACTACGACAAAGTTTTTTTAGTTGTCCCAAGTCTATTTCATCTAATAGTTTGAGCTGACCAGCTGGGAGCTTGAACTGTTAGATATACCAGAGAATTTGATCCTGGTTCAGGATGAACGCTGGCGGCGTGGATAAGGCATGCAAGTCGTGCGTCTTTATTCCGTGTTGTAGCAATACAACATGGAATGAGGTAGCGGCGAACGAGTTAGTAACACCATGGTAACCTACCCTTAAGCGGGGCATAGCTTGCCGAAAGGCGAGGTAATACCCCATAGCAATGCGGGGACATATGTCATTCGCATTTAAAGATCATCGCAAGATGAATCACTTTTGGAGGGGCCTAGGTCTGATCAGCTAGTTGGTAAGGTAATGGCTTACCAAGGCTATGACCAGTAGGGGGGCTGAGAGGCTGATCCTCAACGACGGAACTGAGACACGGTCCGTACACCTACGGGTGGCAGCAGTCGAGAATATTCGACAATGGGCGAAAGCCTGATCGAGCGACGCCGCGTGCAGGAAGAAGGTCTTCGGATTGTAAACTGCTTTTCATAGGGAGGAAGGCCACGTTTACGTGGTTTGACGTTACCTATGGAATAAGGGGTTGCTAACTCTGTGCCAGCAGCAGCGGTAATACAGAGACCCCAAGCGTTATCCGGATTTATTGGGCGTAAAGGGTGCGTAGGGGGTCATGTGCGTCTATTGTCAAACCTCACCGCTTAACGGTGAGCTTGCGGTGGATACGGCATGACTTGAGGATGCGAGAGGTGTGTAGAACGCACGGTGTAGGGGTGAAATCCGTTGATATCGTGCGGAATACCAGAGGCGAAGGCGGCACACTGGCGCATTCCTGACCCTGAGGCACGAAAGCGTGGGGAGCAAAAAGGATTAGATACCCTTGTAGTCCACGCCCTAAACGATGCCGGCTAGCTGTTTCGAGTATCGACCCTCGAAGTGGCGTAGCTAACGCGTTAAGCCGGCCGCCTGGGAAGTACGAGCGCAAGCTTAAAACTCAAAGGAATAGACGGAGACTCGCACAAGTGGTGGAGCATGAGGTTTAATTCGATACAGAACGAAGAACCTTACCAGGGTTAGAAATCTTAGTGGAAAGCTGACCGAAAGGTTGGCCCTCTCTCAAGGACCACTAGGACAGGTGATGCATGGTTGTCGTCAGCTCGTGTCTTGAGATGTTCCCTTAAGTGGGGTAACGAGCGCAACCCGTGTCCTGTGTTATATGTGTCACAGGAGACTACCTCGTTTTTCGAGGAGGAAGCGCGGACGACGTCAAATCAGCATGTCCCTCCGATATCCTGGGCCACACTCATGCTACAATGGTCACAACAGAGGGTTGCCAAACCGTAAGGTGGAGCTAATCCCTAAAAAGTGGCCTCAGTTCAGATTGAGGGCTGAAATTCGCCCTCATGAAGCCGGAATCACTAGTAATCGCAGGTCAGCTATACTGCGGTGAATACGTTCTCGAGTCTTGTACTCACGATAAAAGCGCGCAGCAGGTTATACGACTAGACCGTTTAAATCGGTCCCTCCAATTCGTCGTTGGAGCGTAGCTAAGAGATAGTCCCGATTCGCGAGGATCGTGGATGGAGGATCTTGAAGCAAATTACAGTCCTATGAAACAAAAACGGCGATCGAGCTATGATTGGCAGTGAGCATAGTGAAGATCAAGGACAAGCCGTTCATAGGAATGTAAGGAAAAGTTATATAACTGACCTGTGGAGATCTGATGGCTGTTCTCGATTGGGAAATCGAGATACAATAAAACTGACGCAGCGTCAGAAGTCAGCTGAGTCATAGTACCCGCCCAGGGCGGGGAAGGAACTCACTCAATGCAGTTAAGCGAAGATTATATTGTCGGGTTAGTAGACGGTGAAGGTAGTTTTACTGCTTTCGTCCGTAATCTTAAGGACTCTACGGAACGTGTACGAAGAACACGAATTGAGCCGCGATTTTACATCAAGCTCATCGAAAAAGATAAGGATGTTCTCTACGCACTTCGAGATTGTTTTGGATGCGGAAGTGTCTATTATCAGAAGGATGTTCGTAAGAATCATCAAAATTGTTACCGATATGAAGTATTCAACCGACGTGAGCTTAAAGAAATCATTATTCCTTTCTTTACGGCGCATCAGTTGAAACTTCTTTCGAAACAGAAAGATTTCAAAATCTTTTGCGATTTGATGAGACGGATAGAGAAAAACGAACATCTCACAACCGACGGACTTCAGAGAATCTATAAGCTTAAACAACAGATGCATTGAGCTCGCCGCATACGGGAAATCCGTCCGTGCGGTGGGAACATCAATTCCGAGTTTTGCGGAAGATATTTGCCCGTCAAGCCAAGGGAGCCGGGAATACCCGATGTCTGCTTTTTAGTGGATTAGGGTAAGTTCGGTGACATGGGCTAAGTCGTAACAAGGCACGTGTAGCGGAAGCTGTGCGTGGAACAATTACACTAGAAAAAAGAAGTCGATCTCAGAAAGTGTTGGTCGAGGAGCTTTAAGTCTCGACTGGCTTGGGTCAACTAAAAAGGTTTTGTCAGAATTACTTTCTTGTCTCTATCAGCATCGGTTGTCGGTATGCTCCAGCGGCATGCCGCAACCTACGTTTTCGACGGCACCATCCCGCCTTTGGCGGGAACCAATCTGGTGCCGTCTCCGAAAGTTGCTGTACGAGACACAGAAGTAATTCTTTATTGGTGGTTACTAATGGTAACTCTCGGCACCAAAACTTTTTCTTTCAGAAAAAGACCAATCTTTTGGTGCCTTCGAGAAGTGCTGTACGGACTTCAGGGATGACCTTTTGTGTAGGGGTGAAGGATTAGGGATTGGGCTACGGCTGAGTCCGAAAGCTTCTACTTAAAAGGACAGGAATGATTTAGTTTGTGGGTGGTGGGGGAGGAGAATTTTAACTTCGGATTTTTATGAGGGGCCCTGTTTTTATTTATTATGTACGTAGGGTTTATTTTCATTTCTATATGAAAGCGCTATTATATACGTTGTATGGTTGAAATAGGAGCGAAAAAAGTTTTGGTTGTCGAGGATGACCGATTTTTGTCGGCGCTTTTAGAGCGACGGCTCGTGAAGGAGGGTTTTCACGTTCTTCTCGCGGAAGACGGGGATCGGGCGCTTGAAATTATGCGTCTTGAGAAACCGCATCTTACTATCCTCGATATTATTCTTCCGAAAAAGTCGGGTTTTGAAGTTATGGGACTTGTTCAACAAGAGCCCAGTCTTCAAACCGGGCCGATTGTTGTTATGACAAATCTTGGGCAGGAAGACGATGTTGCTCGAGGGAAAAGCCTTGGCGCTCTCGAATATTTTATAAAAGCAAAAACGTCGATTGAAGAAATTGTTCAGAAAGTGAAAGCGATTGTCGGGGGAATGTGATCGGGTACAGTATGTAGAAAGTAGAATGTAGAAGGTAGTAGACATAAGGATTATCCACAGGAGAATAGAGCATCATTGATTTATAGGGGATGCGCTTGGTATGATTAGTACAGCAAAAAGGTCTTTGCACACTTTTTCTAATATAAAAATAACTAAAGGTCTTACTAAATTTATTAACTATGCAGATACAGAAAAAAGGTTTTACGTTGCTTCCTCTCGATGAAACTCGGGGCAAGAAGGGTTTCACCCTTTTGGAACTTCTTATCGTGATCGGAATTCTCGCGATTTTAGCGAGCGCAACGGCGATTGTTCTAAATCCAGCTGAACTCTTGCGGCAAGCACGGGATACGCAGCGGCTGAGCGACTTGGACAGCGTGAAGAGTGCGCTTGCTCTGTACGCAACTGATAACGCCAACCCAGCATTTACTGCCGGACCGTATAGTACGAATAACGCCACATGCGGTTTTGGTGTTGCCTGTGGTATTCGAAATATTTATACAGTGAACGGCACTACTGCTTGGGTTCCAATTAATCTAGATACTGGTATTACAGGGGGATCACCGTTACCTACTTATCCACGGGATCCTAAGAATGACGCTACATACCAGTACGCCTATAAAGGAGATGATGTTAAAGATATATTTGAACTTAATGGGCGATTAGAGAGCAGTAAATTTAAGGCGATGATGACAACTGACGGAGGAGATAAAAATACGTGTACAACCTACATCGAAGAGACTTGTTACTACGAGACTGGTACTGCTCCGGGATTAAGTCTTTAGTTCGAGCGTCGTGTTCTATTTCCTTGTTGGTATTATTGTTGTGATTCTAGGAGCGTCCTACTTTTTAGTAGGGCGTTCCTTTTTTATTCGCAGGAAACACATACTTCTTACAAGTATTTTTCTTATTGTACTTGCGTGGCTTGTTTACCAGGCGTCTCTTGTCTATTTTGCTTGGCTCATCGACTTGCAGGGCCGGTACCTTTTGCCACCGTATCGGGAAATCGCATATTTCCTTCAGTATGTTGGGTTTCGGATTTTTGTTCCCTATATTGTTTCTTTTTTGGCGGGAGTTATTTTTTTCTTTGCCGCGAAATTTCTTAACCGGAAATACGATGAGCGTTTTTTTGAACCGGAGGAGCCGTATTTTTTAGCACTTTCTTTATTCCTTCTCGGACATCCTGGATGGCTTGTTTATCTTGTCGCGGTATTTGTTGCTTACTTCTTTTTCCATATTATTCACGCTTTTATTGCCAATCGGACTGATCGGTTGCCGTTTTATCATTTTTGGCTCCCTGTCGCACTCTTTGTTATACTTCTTAATGAGTTCTGGTTTTCGCACACCGGGTTTTGGTCGCTTATGGGTTTTGGAAAACTAATGTAACGAGTGAGTAGTAGGTAGTAGGGATTAATCTTTGAATTCTTTTTATGCTTGAGATACCACCACAAAAATTACGAGAACTTCTTGTGGGCGAAAGCCTTATGGCGGGCGATGCTTTTGATGCGATCGCCCAAGAGGCTGAACGTTTTCATCAGAGTTTTTCTGATACTCTTATTTCACGTGGACTTATTACACGGGAGTATTTTGAGGATCTTCTTGTAAAATATTTTAATGTTCAGAAAGCTGATCTTGAACGTCGGGGGATTGATCTTGAAACTCTTAGTATTCTTCCTGAAGAGCTCAGCCGGCGGCGGCGAGTTATTGCATTTAAGCGGGAGGGCGACAATTCGGTTGATGTCGCAATGGAAGATCCGAGCGATCTTGAGACCGTTGAGTATCTTGAACGTTACCTTAAAGCCCAAATCAATTCGTTTCTTGCTTCGGCAAACGATCTGAATAAGGGCTTTTCTCTTTACGGTAGACAGTCGTCAGAAAATTTCCAAAAGCTCATTGAAGAGCATGTACTTGCCTCGCTTAAAAGCCAGGCGCAAGGGGAAGAAGAAAAAGCAGAAGAGGTGCCGATTGTCTCGATCGTCGACAATATTGTTTCGTACGCGATCTCTCTTCGCGCTTCGGATATCCACCTCGAGATTTTTAACGATCTTGTTCTTATTCGTTATCGAGTTGACGGCATCCTTTATGAAATTGTTCGTGTTCGGAAAGAAGTATTTCCCGCGATTGTCGCGCGGCTTAAGCTCTTGAGCGGTATGAAGATTGACGAGCACTCGAAACCGCAAGACGGACGTTTTCGTTACAAGGTGGGAACCGACCAGGTTGATATACGCGTTTCGATTATGCCAACTTTTTACGGAGAAAAGGTTGAAATGCGTTTGCTTACCGGGGCGGATCGGCCCCTTTCATTCGCGGAACTCGGTATGCTTGATGACACTATAAAAATTATCGAAGAGAACATTAAGAAGAGTTACGGAATGTTTCTTGTCTGCGGCCCGACCGGTTCCGGAAAAACAACGACGCTGTATGCCGTGCTTGGAAAACTTAATCGACCGCAGGTGAATATCGTGACGATTGAGGACCCTATTGAATATGATATTGCGTATGTTAACCAGACTCAGGTAAATACACTCGCGGGTATTAACTTTGCGAGCGGGTTGCGGGCATTTCTCCGACAAGATCCGAATATTATTATGGTTGGTGAGATTCGTGATGAAGAGACGGCAGAAATCTCCGTGCAAGCGGCTTTGACCGGACACTTGGTTCTTTCATCGCTTCACACGAATGACGCGCCAACGGCGATTCCTCGTTTTGTCGATATGAAGATACCGCCGTTTCTCGTATCAGCGGTTTTGAATGTTCTTATTGCTCAACGTCTTGTTCGCCGTATTTGCACGAATTGTATTATTTCTTATCCAGCGCCGGAAGAAGTAACTGCCGCTCTCAAAGTTCAAGTTAAAAAACTTGGCGTTGAAAATTATGTAAAAATTCCGGAGACGCTTTATAAGGGCAAGGGGTGCTCGGTATGTAATGGAAGCGGATATGCCGGACGTATGGGTATTTTTGAAACATTAAATGTTAATGAAGATGTTCGGAAAATTATCATAAATCCTGATTTTTCTCTTGATGCTTTACGAACTGTCGCTCGCGGACAGGGGATGATTACTATGTTTGAAGATGGGATCCGGAAGGTGGAAAAAGGAATGACGACGCTCGAAGAGGTGTTGCGTGTGATTCGAGAATAGGTAGAGAATTCTTTCTGTACGAAATTACGCTATGGATTTTCCTCGCGAGAAAATCCCGCTTGCTCCCTGCCCGAGGCAGGCAAGTCGGCCTCGCTCCTCCGACGCTACGGTCGGAGTCCGTGCCCGCTCGGCCCGCGAGACAAATTTCTTAACAGAAAGAATTTTCTATCTTTTTCATCGGTTCCACCCGCACCTCTTTTTATTAGATAGGGGGAAGAAGGGGGTTGGTTTCACGATTTCTCCTTATAAGAGATTTTTATTTTTTACTGATCTTTTTACTTATCCAGTTTCACTCACACCTCTTCTTATAAATGGGGTAAAATAGAGAGAAGGAAATGAGATTTCATTACGTTGCGGCACAGCCGGACGGAAAAGTAACTGAAGACGATGTTGAGGCAAGCGGCCCGGCGGAAGTACTCGACTTTATGGCGGAGAACGGACTTCGTCCGATTTCCGTTAAAGCAATTGCCGGCATTACTGAAAAGCATGGGTGGAAAAGCGTCCTCGCACCCTCGATCAATGTTACTGACAAGGTTTTTCTTTGTAAGTATCTTGCCTTAATGCTTCGGGTTGGTACGGATCTTTTTAAGGCAATTGATATTTTAATCGCTGATTTTGATAAGCCGGCGATGAAAGCTTTGCTTATCGAGATTCGCGAATCTCTTAGCAAGGGACAGCCGTTTTATTCAACGTTTTTACGGTATCCGAAATATTTCTCGCCGGTTTTTGTCAATCTTGTTCGAGCGGGCGAAGAATCAGGAAACCTTGAGGGCGTGTTTGAAGACTTGAGCGTTTCACTTGCTAAGGAACAAAAACTTCGCAATCAGATCCGCTCAGCGATGGTTTATCCGGCACTTCTCCTTTGTGTCTCCGTTATTATTCTTACCGTTCTTCTTGTGTTCGCCTTGCCGAAGCTTGCTGAAATTTTTACATCGAGCGGTATTGAGCCTCCGACATTTTCACGAGTTGTTTTCGCGGTCGGTCTTTTTCTCGGAAAGTACATTTGGTTTATTTTGCCGATCGGTATCGGCGGCGTTGTGTTTATTTATCTTTTTACGAAAAAAACTGTCGTGGGGCATACGATCGCGATGCAGATATTCAACAGACTTCCTGTTGTGCACAACGTTATTCTTAAGACCGCGCTTCAGCGCTTTGCCGCGGTTTTTTCTTCGCTTACTCGGGCGGGACTTCCCATCCTTTCGGCGCTTGAAATTACGGCGCAAGCAGTCGGACTTCGCGAACTTCGTGAAGCGCTTTTACGCATCGCCCGTGAGGGACTTACCAAAGGACTTACGATTGGAGAAGCTTTTCGGCGTGAGACTTTTTTCCCTAAAACGGTCGTGAACCTTATCGCGATTTCCGAGAAGGCCGGACACCTTGAAGAAATTCTCAAAAGCCTTGCCGATTTTTACGAATCAGAAATTGATTCGGGCATTAAAACACTTGTTGCTTTTCTTGAGCCGGCAATGTTGCTTTTTATCGGAGGTCTTATCGGCACGATCGCGATTTCGATTAT
>Ga0156307_102_pt1 | contig 8937 bp, 8 predicted proteins | sample RifCSPlowO2_12_FD_107955 | JGI IMG/M metagenome (GOLD analysis project Ga0156307, IMG submission 107955) | Candidatus Colwellbacteria bacterium RIFCSPLOWO2_12_FULL_44_13
AGTCTGTGTCTCTTTTCGAACGTTTTGGAAAATATACGATTTATTCGTGCGTGGGGTGTGGGCTTCAATTTTCCGAGCCGCGCGACTACGACTCGCATTCCTATGATGAGGCATTTCAGGGAGACAACGACTTCAGTAGTCTTGGTTACATAGCCCGACTCTCCTCGTTTCAGACTTATCCGCTTTATAATTTTGAGCGATTTATTCTTCGATGGCTTCGGTGCTCTGTGCCAAGGGGAAGTTTTGTTCTTGATCTTGGGTGTGGCGGAGGAGTGATGCTTTATCATCTCCGACGTCGCGGATTTCAACCTCTTGGACTTGATGTGACGCCGAGTTCGATCCAACGTCTCCAAGAACAAGGGTTTACGGCGGCGGTCGGGTCGATCGACTCATATCCGTCTGATTGGCCCGAACCGGTAGCGATTCTCATGCTTGAAGTTCTAGAACACTTGCCGGATCCCGTTGATTTTATTCGTCGAGTTGCGACGCGGTTTCCGCGAAGTTATTTAATTGTCAGCGTTCCAAGTTCTCGGCGATTTACTTTATGGCGCGGAACGCGCGAGGTCGGAGATTATCCTCCGCATCACTTTACTCGATGGACACCGAAGGCGCTTACCACACTTTTTAAAAATTACGGATATACCCCACGAGTATTCTTTCCGTTTTTGAGTCCTCAGAACATTTCAGGAAGCGGTATTGGAATGTTTGTCTTTTCTCTGTTTAGGAAACAATCAGGAGCTCCCACGACTTCTTCACAAAAGCCGATTCGCCTTGATATTCGGCTTATTCGACTCAAACAAGTTCTTTTTCTGCCGATTGCCGCGATACTTCATCTTTTAGGTGTTCGCGATATTTCGATGGTTGTTGTCGGGACGCCTTCATTTCTTACCACAGACAATGATTAAACCCCTTGTTTCAATTATTACCCTTACTTACAACCACGAGCGTTTTATCAGGACGTGCATTGAGAGCGTTCTTCATCAGTCATATGGGCGCTTCGAACATATCATTATTGATGATGGTTCAACTGATACTACGGAACAAATTGTACGCAGTTTTCACGATTCTCGGATTCGGTATGTACGATTGCCGCATGAAGGTTTAGCGACGATGGGGAAGCGTTATAATGAGGCGCTTCGGATGGCACGCGGAGAACTTATAGCGATTCTTGAGGGTGACGATTTCTGGCCGTATGACAAACTCGCGAAGCAAGCGCCTCTTTTTGAAAATTCTTCCGTTGTTTTTTCATGGGGAAAGGTACGACAGGTTGACCATAATGATCAAGAGATTGACTCTGTGCCTTTATTTTCTCTTGATACTTCTTTGTGGCGCAACGAACCAATCGGAGCGGTTTTGCAGAAACTTTTGTTTTTTAATCCAATCCGGTCGCCGAGTGTTATGCTTCGAACCTCAACACTTCGAAATATCGGCGGTTTTATACAACCTCCATCACTTCCACTCGTTGATTACCCGACGTGGCTTCATTTTGCTCTTCAAGGAACGTTCGCGACGACAAACGAGGTTGTTGGGTTTTACCGAATTCATCCAGTACAAGTTACGAGCAACCAGGGCGGGAATATTGAGGAGATGGTAGCGCTCTATGCTCTTTCGTTTCTTTCAACCGTTTCTTCTGTGATACGCGCGCAATTCGAGCTTTCAGGCGAGGCAGTTTCTAAAAATTATGAACGGCGGAAAGTTTCTCGGTTTTGTACTGAAGGACGGAGACTTCTTTTGCGACAGGAGTGGCGGGCGGCTCGGGCACGATATGCACATGCGCTTCGGTATGGCGATTTTTTGACGCGGCTTAAGGGTGCTCTTGGGATTACGGCAAGTTTGTTACACTTTGATATGGAGTTTTTGGCAAAAATATTACACCGGCCGCGGCTTCGATGAAACCACGTATTCTTTTTCTTATCGCCTCAACGCAGGTCGGGGGAGGACCCCAGGTTGTTCTTGATCTTCTCTCCGGCTTACGGCGTGATTTTGATTTTGCGGTTATCGCGCCCGCGGATGGGCCGTTTTTTGACCGTTTTCGCGAAGCGGGAGCACGTGTTTATGATGTTCCGCTTCGCAGGCTTAATCCTTTTCTTATTTTTAGTATTTTAAGAATTATCCGATATGAGCAACCGGTAATCGTTCATACGCACGGTAAGGGAGCGGGGATTCACGGGAGGATCGCGGCTTTTATTTCTCGTATACCCGTGCTCCATACGATGCATGGCATTCACATCGGATCGTACGGATTTTTCCCGCGCACTTTTTATCTTTTTCTTGAGCGGATTTTCAGTTTCTTTACAAAACGAATTGTTGCTGTATCGGAGAGCGAGCGTATCGAGGCGTTGCGCCTTAAACTTTTCTCGTTATCTCGATCCATTGTTATTTCCAATGGAGTGTCGTTTTCGCGTTTCGATTCATTATCAACCAGGACAGAAAATCGGCGCCTTTTAGGACTTCGTGATAGCGATTTTTTAATTACTGGCGTGGGGCGACTCGTCCATCAAAAAAACTTTAAAGAGTTTCTTCGTATTTTTGCCCGTATTGTTCGGCAAGCACCGAATGCGCGAGCCTGTCTCGTGGGGGATGGGGATCAGCGGAAGGAACTTGAGATACTTGCCCAGTCGCTTCATATTCAAAATACGGTTTCTTTTCTTGGGACGCGAAATGATGTACCGGCGCTTCTTCAGGCGAGCGATCTTTTTCTTTCAACGTCGCTTTGGGAAGGAATGCCGCTTGTTATTCTTGAGGCGATGACGACGGGACTTCCTGTTTTTGCATCGGACGTAATCGGCAGTCGCGATCTTGTTCATAATAACGAGACCGGACTTACATACCCTTTGAGAGATATTACTACGGCCTCGCGCAAACTTTTTGAACTTTTTCAGAACTCGGATCTTCGAGCGCGCCTCGGACAGGCCGCCCAAACGTTTGTTCGTAATAAGTATTCACTTGATACTATGCTTCAATCCTATACACAGTTGTACTATGACACGATCGGAGCCGCTTAAAATTCTTCAGGTTACCAAGCTCTATACCCCTTGGATCGGGGGCGTTGAACGCATTGTTCAGGAATTAAGCGAAGGGCTTCGGAACGATTCGCGCTTTGACGTTCGGGTTCTCTGTGTCGCGTCGCGGGGCGCTGGTTCTTCCCAAATTATTAATGGCGTTCCTGTCCGGCGATCAGCGAGTTTCGGTATTCTTTTTGGAATGCCTTTATCACTTTCTTTTTTTCTTGATTTTCGACGCGCTGTTTCTGAGGTAGACATCATTCATTTCCATGAACCGTTTCCACTCGCAACGCTCGCGTGGTTTTTTTTCCGACCGCGGAAAAAAATTATTGTGACGTACCATGCTGATATTGTCCGTCAAAGGATACTTTTCCCTCTTTACCGGCCGTTCCTTTTTTCACTGCTTCGGGCGGCTTCTTTTATTTCGCCGACCTCTCCCGTACTTCAAAGCTACTCGCTTACACTTTCGCATTTTCCCGAAAAACTTCGTCCTATTCCTCTTGGAATTCCTCTACGAAAGTTTTCTCATCTTACCGAACGGCATAACGAGCTTTTGGGAAAACTTAAAGAGCGATATGGCGCGGGACCGTTTATTCTTTTTGCCGGCCGACCCGCATATTACAAAGGGATACCAACTCTTTTTGAAGCGTTTCGGGGCATTCCCGCGCGACTTATACTTGTTGGCGTTTCAGAATGTGATGTTACTATTCCTTCCGCTATCCATCAGCGTCTTATTTTTACAGGAAAAGTTTCGGACGAGGATTTGCCAGCGTATTATCATTTCGCGGATTTTTTTGTGCTTCCTTCAACGAAACCAGCCGAGGCGTTCGGACTTGTTCAGGTTGAGGCAATGGCGGCCGGGCTTCCAGTTATCAATACCGCGCTTCCAACCGCAGTACCGTGGGTTTCACGGCATAACGAGACCGGGCTTACCGTGGAGCCGGGAAATGTTTCGGAGCTTCGGGGCGCGATTCTCACACTTCTTACTCAGCCAAAACTTCGCGAATCGTTTGCTTGCGCGGCACGTGAACGGGCAAATCTTTTTTCATCAGATCGGATGATTTCTGACTACGCGAAACTTTACGAATCGCTTTTTTGAGGCGGGCGGACGAAAAAAAGCTTTATTGTTTTTATAAGAATCGCGAGATCAAGCGCGAGCGATCGGTTTTTAAGGTAATAGAGGTCGTACTCAAGTTTTTCACGGGCATCTTCGATTGATGATCCGTATTGGTATTTAATTTGCGCCCAACCGGTTATTCCGGGTCGGATCATATGGCGAATTTCGTAGTAGGGAATTTTTTCTTTAAGAACTTCTACAAACGAGGGGCGTTCGGGACGGGGACCGGTAAAGGCAAGATTTCCTTTGATTATGTTTATAAGTTGCGGCAGTTCGTCGCAGTGCGTACGGCGCAAAAAGCGGCCAACCGGCGTGACGCGAGGATCTTTTTCCTTCGCCCAGACGGCACCGTTTTGCTCCGCGTTTTCGTACATCGTCCGGAATTTGTAGAGCATAAACGTGGCACTCTTCTTTCCGATTCTTGTTTGGCGGTATATTGCCGGCCCTTTTGATGTTACTTTTACGCATATCGCAATCAACATCATAAGAGGCACACCGAGCACTATGAGTAGAAGGGCAGTCCCGCGCTCTATTATTGATTTTGTTTTTTCATATACAGAGGCGCTTATTCTGATGTTTTCGATGAACCACATTTTTTCGAGCTCGCTTATCGGCACTTTTTGCTGTACTTGCTCCGTAAGGCTCGCGACTGTCGTAACCTCGCTTCCTTTTATAAACGACTCATATATTTTTTCTATACGCGCGCTATTTCCGATCTCGTTTTTATCGAGAACGATTATCGTGGGATTTGTTTCGTTTACTTCGTAACCGAATTGAGGGTTTTTTTCGAGATATTTCTTCAGTTTCTCCATTTCAGGGGATGTCCCGAGAAACATAATTCTTTGAGGAACCCCTTTCCTAAACGAGGCGTTGGAAAATGATCGCCAGCCATAATCAATAGCACCGAATATAATCGTAAAGAGTAGGAGATTTGTTTTGGGAGCAATTCCTATTCCGGGATCGAGATAGAAAAAGATAAGCGCGAGTATGGTGCTTGCAATGATTCCGGCGATAAAAAGCCGCGTGAAACGGAGACTGTTTTTAAAACTGCGTGTTTCGTATAATCCGATCGCGTAGAATACCGCGATATATCCTATAAGGACGAGAGAAAATGGAGCGACGTGAGTGCTTAACGTGTCAACTAAAAACGCTGATTCGTATCGAATGGCAAGCGTCAGAAGCAACGCTCCATAAAAAATACCGATGTCTCCGAGTATGATGCGAGCGATGCGGGTTTTTGCCATATTTATTTATGGAGTGTTACGAGCGCTTTTAGAAGCGGTTCTTTCATTGCAATAAGAAGACCGCCGTAGACGAGGAAGGAAAGAACTAATGTGATCCAGATACTTATACCAGCGAACTGCGCGATATAGGTCATAACTCCCATTCCGAGGGTGGCGTAGATAACCTTTGTAACTCTTTTTACAACCGCAAAGTCGCTTACTTTTTTCATCCGGTACCATAAGTACGCATTGATGATTATCTGATTTATAAGCGTTGAGAAGGCGGCGCCCTCGATGCCCCAGCGGGGGATAAGCAAAAGATTAAAAATGATATTACCGACGATTCCCATCACAACATATCCTATAAACCGTTTCTGTTCGTTGTGAGCGAAAATCGCATTTCCAATTATCGTGCCGGGGAAAACAAGAACGAGTGTCGCGGCAAGGATTTTGAAAGTAAGCGTGGCATTAGCGAACTGCGTTGTATACAGAGTGTTTATGACTTCTGATCCTACAAGGATTCCTCCAAGCGCAAGTGGAGCGGCGATAAGAAGTACGATTGTCAGAGCTGTTTCGAATAGATTTTTGAATTTTTCTTTATCAGTTTCCGCGAGACGAGCAAAAGCGGGAAAAAAAGCGGACGAGACGAGTGTCGGAATAATGTAGAGCAGTAGAATCGGCTTTTGGGCGGCGGAGTAGAGTCCGACTTCTCCAATCGAGCGCATCCAACCGAGCATTAAGACGTCAGTATTTATCATAACCGCTCCCATAAGACCCATCAGACCGAACGGCCAGGCGGCAGTTATAATCGGTTTTATAAGTTTTGCCGAGAAACTTTGAAATAAATTACTGTAGTAACTTCGAAGAGGAATAATAGTTGCCATAAATCCGATCCCTGTTCCCATAGCGTAGGCGAGAGCAAAGGGCTTTGTTTCGGGAGTGGTGCTCAACGCAATAAATCCAAGAGTGGCAACGGCTATATTTGTAAGAATTGTACCGAAGGCCTCGATTTCCATTTTTTCAATCGCGCGGGCAAGAGCGACTGCCAAGTCGCGCAACGAATCGAACGCGAAGACAAGAATCATCAGCGGCATAATAATTTTTACATCCGCGTTATTTGTCAGTTTATCGGTATAGGCGAGGATAAGGACAGCAACTATACCCAACATAACTAGTTTTATAAAAAATGCTGTCGCGAGGTATGGTTTTCGAAGTTCCGGATGACGGCTTCCTTCCCGCGCGATCAGACCGTTGATGCCGATATCAGCGAAAATCGTGAACATTGCCGCGATGCCGAGCGCGAAGGAAATAACCCCCGATCCTTCCGGGCCGAGTACCCGGACCGCGTAGATTACAATGCCGGCGCGAATCAGCCGACCGATAGTTTGCCCAAAAAAGAGCCAAAATGTATTTTTGGTGATTGTTTGCCGAACAGTCTGGTTTATAAAGAGGAATTTTTTGATTTTTTGGAACATTGTTTCTTAGTTTATTATACGCTACCCTATAGAGAACAATGGGCGAACAAGAAGAAGTTAATCACGGAGATACTGCGGAGGGCAAGTCCTTCGGCGTTGCCCAGGGCAAAGGTTCGACTAGTTTTTTGGCGACAAGCATTCTTATCGCGGCGCTTATTATTGGCGGCGCGCTTATTTATTCATTCGGTCCGCGTCCTGGGGGTGATCTACTGCCCGAAGAAGAAATTACTCAGACAGCACCGCCTATTGAAGGAGAGCCGCTTCTTGGTGACCCCGAGGCGCCGCTTACCCTTATTGAATATAGCGACTATCAATGTCCTTTTTGCGGCAAATTTTTTTCAGAGACAGAGCAACTTATCCGTGAGAACTATATTCAGACCGGCAAGGTTAACTTTGTCTACAAAGATCTCGCGTTTTTAGGGCCAGAGTCGGTCGCGGCGGCGGAAGCGGCGCAATGCGCTTTTGAACAAGGGAAGTTTTGGGAATATCATGACGCGCTTTTTCGAGAAGAGATTGCTGACGGCGTTGAACATAATGGCAATTTGAACGAAAAACTTTTTACGCAGCTTGCTCAGGAAATTGAGCTTGAAAAAACTGTTTTTGCCGAATGCCTTAGTTCGCATCGGCAACTTTTCGAAGTACAAAACGATGTTGAAGAAGCGCAAACCTATCTCAGTCGCGTTTCAACGCCGTCGGTTTTTGTAGGGACCGAACTTCTTCAGGGGGCGCTTCCTTACGCGAATTTTTCAGCACTTATTGATCAACAATTAAACGCACAGCAATGATTATTTGGTGGAGTACAGCGGTTCTCGGCTTGTGGGTGCTTGTCTCGCCCTGGGTTTTAGGGTTTTCTCAACTTCCTCTTGCTCGGTGGGGCAATATTATAGCGGGCATAGCTCTTCTCCTTCTTATGATGTGGGCCTTATTTGGCAGGAAGAAGGAAGAATAAGGTATACTGTTTTACGAGTTACCTCGGCAGTCTATTTACTAAGGTCGAGTTTTTCATTTTACTTTTTATGAAAAAAGTTATTATCTACACAACTCCTTCGTGCGTGTATTGCAAAATGGCGAAGGAATTTTTTAAAACACATACCGTTCCTTACGAGGAACACGATGTTTACGCGGATGACGCGGCGCGAGAAGAGATGATACAAAAATCACATCAACTTGGCGTGCCGGTCATTGATATCGAGGGAGAGATCTTTGTCGGATTTAATCAGCGGGAGATGGCGAAAACTTTAGGGATTAGCAGTTAAAGATTAAAAAGTTAACACATAGGAGCACTGTAATTTTCGTATGTACGATTTAATCATTATCGGAGGAGGGCCTGCTGGTGTTGCGGCTGGCGCCCTTCGGTAAGCTCAGGACTGCCACCTTGTTTTTATGTAATAATCTATTTTCATGTTTTATGAACTAATTATTATCGGAGGGGGGCCTGCCGGTGTTGCGGCTGGCGTCTATGCCGCTCGCAAGAAAATAAAGACACTTCTTATCGCGAAGGAATTCGGCGGGCAATCTATGGTTTCGGCGGACGTCCAAAACTGGATCGGTACAAAATCCATTTCAGGATTCGAGCTCGCACAAATGCTTGAAGGGCACGTTCGGGCGCAGGAAGATATTGAAGTCTTAAGCGATGAACTTGTTACAACTATAAGTAGTGACACCGCGAAATTTGTGGTTGGAACGGAGGGCGGCAAACAGTTTGAAAGTAAAACACTTCTTCTTACTTCAGGAAGCCGGCGACGCAAGCTTGGCATACCGGGCGAGAAAGAGTTTGATGGACGAGGTGTTGTTTATTGCTCGACGTGCGATGCTCCTATTTTTAAAGGCAAAGAGGTCGCGGTTATTGGAGGCGGCAACGCGGGACTTGAAGCGGCACGTGATCTTTTGCCGTATGCTTCGAAGATTTATCTTTTGCATCGAGGAGATACCTTGAAAGGCGATCCCTTAACGCAAGAAAAAATTACAGCGGATTCGAAAGTTAGCGTTATTCTTAATGCTCAGACGAAGGAGATTTTCGGGACAGCATTTGTTGAAGGAATTCGTTACATTGATTCTGTATCGGGCGAACAGCGAGAGCTTAAACTTGATGGAATTTTTGTTGAAATCGGATCACT
>Ga0156307_111_pt2 | contig 8833 bp, 5 predicted proteins | sample RifCSPlowO2_12_FD_107955 | JGI IMG/M metagenome (GOLD analysis project Ga0156307, IMG submission 107955) | Candidatus Colwellbacteria bacterium RIFCSPLOWO2_12_FULL_44_13
CTTGCCCTTCATAAGTATTTTCTTAACTGCTGATCCCCCAAGTTTCTGGAACCGCGCGACAGAAAACTGTCGACGTGGATGGGCGACATCAAGAAGATAATGGGGAACCCCTCGCATTTCCTTCTTCGTAATTTTCCCGCTCCCGATATCTAAACCCTTATAAACTTGTCGCGAATCAGCAGAAATCACTTCGCCGTTAAAACGTTTGGCAAGCTGAACCGCCAAATCTGATTTGCCCGAAGAGGTGGGACCAAGGACAACGAGAACTTTACTGCTATTTTTTTGAGGAGATTTCTTTCTGGAGTTGCGCAACGAATTCAGATAATTTCAAAGCTCCAATATCGCCCTTGCCACGTTTGCGAATCGCGAGTGTTTTCGACTTCACCTCACGATCACCAAGAACGACAAGGTAGGGAACTTTCTTAAGTTCGCCTTCGCGAATGCGTTTGCCTAAAGTTTCACTTTCATCAAGGATCTCAACACGAGTCCCGGCGCTCGTAAGCTCCTCAAAAACTTTCTTAGCATAGGCGCTGTGTTTCACGCTGATTGGCAAGAGCAGTACCTGTGTCGGCGAAAGCCACAAAGGAAAGGCACCGGCGTAATGTTCGATCGCAACCGCGAGAAAGCGCTCGATCGAACCCATAATCGCCGCGTGAATCATTACAATCCGCTCCGCCTCGCCCTTTTCATTCGTACAGGTGAGATCAAATCGTTCCGGCATATTAAGATCAAGCTGAATGGTCGCAACCTGGTGCTCTCTACCAATCGCGTCTTTGCCCATAAAATCAAGTTTCGGTCCATAAAAAGCCGCCTCGCCAATGCCATCAAACGCGTCAGCCTTTTTTTCTTTTGCAATATCACGAAGCATCTGTTCCGCGAACGCCCAGCGTTTCTTATCACCAAGGTATTTCTCCGGATGTTTCGGGTCGTGCGTTGAGAGCCGCACGCGAAGGGGAATATTGAACGCTCCGTAAAATTCATGAACAATGTCCCAGATTTTTATAAACTCTTCTTTCGCTTGACCTATTCGGCAAAACACATGCGCATCGTCTTGAGTAATGCTTCGCACACGAGAAAGCCCCGCGAGTTCTCCTGATTGTTCATCGCGATACACCATCGTCGTATTCGCGTACCGCTGAGGAAGTTCTCGATAGCTCCAGAGCCGCCGTTTGTAGATTTGCGTATGATGAGGACAATTCATCGGCTTCATAGCGAATTCATGCCCTTCGCGGGTGTTGATGCGAAAAAGATCGTCCTTAAATTTCTCCCAGTGTCCGCTCCGTTCGTAGAGTTCTCGTTTCGTGATATGAGGGATCTCAACGCGCATATAGCCGCGTGCTTTACGAAGTTGCCAGACAAAATCATCAAGAAGATTTCGAAGCATCGTACCTTTCGGTGTCCAAAGCGGCAGTCCGCCACCAACAAGATCGGAAAAGACAAAAAGATCGAGCTCCGGTCCAAGTTTCTTATGATCACGCCGCTCGGCTTCCTCAAGAAGTTTAATGTGACTATCAAGTTCTTTCTTCGTCGCGAATGCGAGTGCGTAAATCCGTTGAAGTTGAGGATTCTTTTCATCCCCACGCCAATATGCTCCCGCGAGCGTCGTAAGCTTGAAAGCATCCGGAGCAATTTCTTTCGTGTTCTTAACATGCCCGCCGCGGCAAAGATCAACAAATACCGTCCCAGTCTTATAAACTGTCAGGTCTTTTTTCTCTCTAACAAACTCCTTAATAAGATCAAGTTTGAACGGCTGGTTTTTAAAAAGCTTTTTAACTTCCACCGCCGTTACTTTCTTTCCGGAGAACGCGAGATTTTGCTTGATAATCTTTTGCATACTTTTCTGAAGTTCGGGTAAAACCTCGTTAGTGATGGGTTTCACAAACTTGAAATCATAATAAAACCCGTTCTCGATGACGGGTCCGATACCAAGTTGCGCATCAGGAAATTTCTCTAAAACCGCCGCCGCGAGCACGTGAGCAAGCGAATGACGGATGTTTTCTATTGAAGCTGGACTATCTTTGCGTCGTTGCATATAAGTTTGAATTCGCCGTTTCTTCGGGAGACTTTGCCCGATAGTTGGATAATGTTATTTTCTTGCCATATCTCCGCCGTTTTCGCAAGTACGTCGGAAAAAACGAGTACTTCAATAGTATCCTGTAAATCTTCAATTCGTGCAAAGAGCATCGGCTGTCCTAACTTTGTTGTAAAACGCTGGATGCGGACAATAAGCCCGAAAGTTTTTGCACGAACCCCGTCGCGTTCAGTTTGAAGAATGTCTTTAATCGAGGACAAACCTTTCGGTCTCGAATCGACATAACTTTTAAGCGGGTGATCGGTAACATAAAGTCCTAAAAGCTCTTTTTCCCATTGTAAACGCTCAAGCCGATCATCTCCGCCATTCGAGTGGAGGCGAAGTTCAATTCGCGGCGCTTGGCCGAACAAACTTGTCTGCGATGTGTCTTTTGATTTTTTAAAACCATTGCTCATCTTGAGAATGTATTCAACCTGTTCAAGGGTCGCCCTACGTTCGGTGATAAGCGAGTCGAGTGCGCCACTCTTAATCAGGCTCTCGAGTGATTTTTTATTAAGGTCTTTGTGATGAATGCGAATCATAAAATCACTGAAACTTTCATACGGTCCGCCACGCATGCGCTCTTCAAGAATCGCCGCGGCAATATGCGCGCCGAGATTCTTAATAGCAAGAAGCCCGAAGCGAATTCCCTGCGATTCAGGAGTAAAAGCGATAGAGCTCTTATTGACGTCCGGCGGAAGCACAGCGATTCCCATACGCCGCGATTCCGTGATAAGAAACGCGATGCGCTCAATATCTTCCGCGTCGTTGTTGAAAAGCGCCGTCATAAATTCAATCGGGTAATGAGCTTTAAAATATGCCGTCCAATAACCGATAAGCGCGTAGCAGGCGGCGTGTGATCGGTTAAAACCGTACCGCGCGAACGCAGGAAATAATTCCCAAATTTGCTTAGCAACACGCGGTTCAACCCCGTTTTTAATAAGTCCTTGAATAAGTTTTTCTTCCTGCTCGGCAAGAAGCGTCTTAATTTTTTTACCAATCGCCCGTCGCAAAGTATCTCCTTCGGCAAGCGTAAAGCCAGCAAGATCGGTCGCGATACGCATCATCTGTTCCTGATACACGCCAATGCCGTAGGTACTTTTCAAAATCGGCTCAAGCTTCGGGTGGAGATAGGTAATTGGTTCAAGATTATGTTTTCGTCTGATAAATGTAGGAATAAGTTCCATCGGTCCGGGTCGGAATAAAGCAACAAGCGCGATAAGGTCTTCAAGTATAGTCGGCTTAATTTCTTTCATATATCGTCGCATTCCGCTCGACTCAAATTGGAAAACACCGGTTGTCTCTGCCGTCCGAAGCATCTCAAAAGTTTTTACGTCATCAAGCGGGACTTTTGAAACTTCGACATCAAGATTGTGTATTTCTTTAAGAAGCCGTTTTGTCTCTTCAAGGATGGTAAGATTTTTGAGCCCCAAAAAATCCATCTTAAGAAGTCCGAGATCTTCAACGCTGTGCATTTCAAACTGCGTGATAACCGTCGTATCGCTCTGAGGAGATCGCTGAAGCGGCACGTAATCAGTAAGAGGGTTTTTTGCAATAACAACGCCGCATGCGTGCACCGAGGCGTGACGCACAACACCCTCAAGTCGCATCGCGGTGTCGAGAAGTCGTTTCGCTTCGGGGTCATTTGTGTAGCGCTCCTTAAGTTCTGGAATTGCCTCGATGTCTTTGGGAAGAAATGATTCTTTCTCGGTTGAAGGATGAAACGGAATAAGCTTCGCGATCTCATCACAAAAAGAATAGGAAAATCCCATTGCCCGCCCCGCGTCTCGTACCGCCGCTCGCGCCGCCATTGTTCCGAAAGTAATAATTTGCGCTACGCGATCCTCGCCGTATTTCTCACGCACATAGCCTAAAACCTCATCACGTCGCACATCGGTAAAATCGAGATCGATATCAGGCATTGAAATACGATCAGGATTCAAAAACCGTTCGAAAAGAAGCCCGTATTGAAGGGGATCAATATCAGTAATGCCAAGAATATAAGAAACAACACTTCCCGCCGCCGATCCTCTTCCGGGACCGACGACAATTCCGCGCTGTTTCGCCCAATTCACGAAATCCTGCACAACCAAAAAATAATCGGAAAACTTCATCTGTTGAACAATCGAAACTTCGTAATCAATGCGCTTCTTAACTTCCTCGGTAAGCTCGGGGTAACGCAAGGAAGTACGCTCATCAACAAGTTTCCGAAGATACGAACCTGATGTTTCACCCTCAGGAACGGAAAATTCAGGAACAAGCGCCTGCCCGAGTTTCAATTCGAAATCAACCTTATCCGCAATCTTTACCGTGTTCTCAACTGCCTCAGGAATGTGTTTAAAAAGTTCAACCATTTCTTCGCTTGATCGAAACGATCCGTCATAATCCTTAAAAGAAAGCCGATCTTCTTGATCAAGTTGTTTGCCGGTTGAAACCGCGAGTAAAACTTCGTGCGTTGATTTGTCATCACGTCGTAAATAGTGCGAGTCTTGTGTTGCGACAAGAGGAATACCGGTTTCTTGTGAAAGCCGAATATAAAAATCGTGAAACTCCGGCGTATGCGGCTGAATTTCAAGATAATAATCATCGCCAAATAAATCTTTGTACCAAAGCGCGAGTGTTTTTCCTTCCTCGAACTGATTATTTTTCGCGAGTCGTGCGAGTTCGCTCGAAAAACATCCGGAAAGACACATAAGACCCTCGTGGTGCTTTTCGAGAAGTTCCCGATCAATCCGAGGCTTGTAATAAAACCCTTCGAGATGCGCCTTTGTTGAAAGCTGAATAAGGTTTTTATAACCGGTTTCGTTTTTTACAAGAAGTGTCAAGTGATATCGCTTCCGATCTTCAACATGATCTCGTGAGTGTCGCGTACCATGCGCGACATATGTCTCCATTCCAATAATCGGTTTGATGCCCGCTTTCTTCGCCGCTTTATAAAATTCAACGGCGCCATACATGTTACCGTGGTCCGTAAGTCCAACCGCCTCCATTTCAAGTTCCTGAACTCGCTTCATCATATCCGGTATCTTCGATAACCCATCGAGAAGGGAATAATGGGAGTGATTGTGAAGATTAACGAATTTCATTACAACCCCATTATAGAGAATGCGGAGGAGGACGGGAAAGTGGATAGGATATACTGTAGGAGAAATGAGGTTTGCTATAGGCATAGACGAAGTTGGACGAGGGGCGCTTGCCGGCCCTGTTATAGTCGCGGCGGTTTGGATGCCGCGAGGGGTTATTTTTAGGAACCTTAAAGATTCAAAGAAATTAACGCCTCATCTCCGCGAGAAATGGTTTGAAAAAATAAAAAAAGACCCACGTCTCGAATATGCGATCGCTCGTATGTACCCAAAGGCGATTGATCGGATGAATATTGCAAAGGCAACGAATAAAGCCGCGTACAAAGCGTATGTGAGACTACGCGCCGGAAAAACAAATAAAATAAGAAACTGCGAAACAATTCTTGATGGCAACCTTTATTTACCAAAGAGTATTAAACAAAAAACAGTCGTGAGGGGTGATGAGAAATTCACTGCCGTAAAGCTTGCCTCAATTGTCGCGAAAGTAACCCGCGATGGGTATATGGTAAAGCTCCACAAACAAGATCCGCGGTACGGATTCGACATTCATAAAGGATATGGAACAAAACTTCATTGTGAAGCGCTCCGAAAAAACGGCTACTCGATGCATCACCGAAAAAGTTTCCATATTAATTGACTTTTCTCACAGAATCTTCAATACTAGCTAAGTATGACAGACCCAGGTCTCTAAAAGGCTGTAATTAATTTGAAGCCTTGAAGTTTATCTCTAAAGTAAACCTAATTAACTAACTATACTGAAATGGGAGGTGTGCCAATGCGACATCATACGAGTTCGAAAGTGGGCCGACGGCGGTCTCATTTAGCATTGAAAAAGAAAAACGTGATGGTATGCGCAGAATGCAAAGCGCCAATTCTTCCCCATCGATATTGTTCAAACTGCGGTTACTACGGCAAAAAGAAAGTAACAGAGGTTAAGGCGAAAACAAAAAAGAACGTCAAAAAGTAAAGAATGGCGGCACGGCAATTAGGTCGTTCAGTAGTATTGCAATCTCTCTATGAGTGGGATTTTGAGGGCAAGACGGGAGATCTGCAAAAAATCATCGAGCGCAATTTAGAAGAATTTGCGCCGGGCCTTGCTGACAAAGATTTCGTAAAACGTCTCTCGAACGGCGTCCTCGAAAAAATCAAAGATCTTGACGGTATTATTGAAAAAGCGGCGCCGGAATGGCCTCTGCCCCAGGTTGCTGTTGTTGATAGGAATGTTTTAAGAATAGGCCTCTACGAACTACTTTTTGCTGATAGAAAAGAAGTGCCGCCTCGTGTTGCGATTAACGAAGCAATTGAGCTTGCGAAAACATATGGCGGACAAAATTCAGGAAAGTTTATAAACGGTGTTTTAGGAACCATTTATCGGGAGATCGGAGAACCCGATAAAGGTCCAGATAAAGAAGAAAAAAATAAAGAGAAATCATCTGAAACCGAAGGATAATGTCCGAGAATCCCGAGTTAGAAAAAATCATCTCCTACAAGTTCAAAAACGAAGCGTTCCTAAAAGAGGCGTTGACGCACCGTTCGTATGTGAATGAAAACCCTTCCTGGAAATATGGCAATAATGAGCGACTCGAATTTTTAGGCGATGCCGCGCTCGAACTCGCGGTAACTGAATGTCTTTTCGAAGAGAAAAAGGACGCGCAAGAAGGTGAGTTAACTGTGTTCCGTGCCGCTCTTGTAAACACTCAGATGCTTTCAAGAATAGCAGACGAGATCAATCTTCATAAATTCATATTCCTCTCAAAGGGAGAAATTATAGACAACTCAAAAGCTCGTGAAGGAATCCTCGCTGATATGATGGAAGCATTGATTGGCGCCCTCTATAAAGATGGCGGCTATGAAAAGGCGAAACAATTCATCGTCAAATTCATAATGCCGCACCTCAGTGAAGTAATCGAAAAGAAACTCTACAAAGATCCCAAAAGCCTTCTGCAAGAAATCGTCCAAGAAAAATTGAGATTAACGCCAACTTATAAGATTCTCGAAGAATCAGGCCCCGATCATGAGAAAACGTTCCGCGTTGGGGTATACTTTAATGGAACGCTTCAAGCTGAAGGGGTTGGTTCGTCGAAACAGGAAGCTGAATTAAAAGCGGCTGAAGCGGTGCTCAATGTTTTTAAAACGTCTTGAACTCAATGGCTTTAAATCGTTCGCGGGAAAAACAGACCTAAGCTTCCCCGAAGGTATCACAGCAATCGTGGGCCCAAACGGATCAGGAAAATCAAACGTAACCGATGCTATCCGGTGGCTTTTAGGTGAACGTGAAGCAAAAAATCTCCGCGGCGTGAAAGCCGACGATTTAATTTTCGCGGGTACGCCAAAGCGTCCGCGCGTGGGCCTTGCACAGGCAACGCTCTATTTCGATAATAGCTCAGGGTTCTTTCCCGTTGATTACAAAGAGGTTTCGATCTCGCGAAAAGTAAGCCGCGACGGTACTTCGGAATTTTCTCTGAACAAATCAGAAATACGCCTTAAAGATCTTGTTGATTTTCTTGCCAAAGTTCGTCTCGGTGCGCGAGGACTCACGATTATCGGTCAAGGAGAAAGCGATCTTTTTATAAAAGCGTCTCCTCGTGATCGTCGCGAAATGATTGAAGAAGTTTTGGGATTGAAAGAATATCAGCTTAAAAAGATTGCCTCAATTAGATCGCTTAAAAACACCTCATTCAACCTTGAGAAAGTAGGAGCGATGCTTGAAGAGTTAAAACCGCGGCTTCGCCTGCTCCGCAAGCAAGTAAATCGTTGGGGGGAACGCGCAGAACTTGAAAAGGAACTTCGGCTCCTGGAAAACTGGCACTTCGGAACCCGTTTCATCGCCTTGGGGAAAGAGTTAAAAACAACTGAACCGGAGCTTAAAAAACTTCATGAGGAAATTAAAACAAAAGAAACGGAACTCCGGGCACTAGAAAAAGAAAAAGTAGAAGTTGATAAAAGCGAACCCGAGCATCGTGAAAAAATTGAGCTCTTGCGAGGCAAGCGTCAGGTGATAATGAATAAAAGGGCGGAACTTCAGCGCGAAATCGGGCGAGTCGAAGCTCAAATTGAATTATTGAAGGAAACCCTTCAAAAAGGAAAAGTAAAGGCAGGAAGTGAAGAAATTGAACGTCGCGTGAACGAAGTCCGCCGTCTCGCCGAAAAAGCATTAGGGGAAACAAAACTTGAAAATCTCCATAGCTACATACAAAAAATTATCGACGAAATAAAAAACATTTTTGAAAGTGAAGACAAAGAAACCCCCGCCCGCGTTATGGGCCTCGAGAAAAGCCGGGAAAATTTTATTAGCAATATTGCCCAGCTCGATAAAGAATTGAGGACACTTGAAGAAGAAGAAAACAACTTCACGAAATCAATAGAGAGCTTCAACCAAGAGTTCAGAAAGGTTTTTGAGCGTATGGATGCGAAGCGTCGTGAAATCGAAGCTCTTGAAAACAAGGAGAAAACGTTATTGTTTGAAAAAGAAAGGATTGAATTGAAACGCAAAGATCTTGAAGAACAGCTTGGTCAAATAGGAAGAAATCCGTCAGAATTTGAAAAAACAGACGTTGAAGCGGGAGAAGAAGTAAAAGCAATGAGTGATGATGGGATAATGAAACGTATGTTCCGTTTACGCTCGGAACTCGCGGGTATCGGCGATGTTGATGAGGGTATTGTTAAAGAAGCAAAAGAA
>Ga0156307_116_pt1 | contig 6936 bp, 5 predicted proteins | sample RifCSPlowO2_12_FD_107955 | JGI IMG/M metagenome (GOLD analysis project Ga0156307, IMG submission 107955) | Candidatus Colwellbacteria bacterium RIFCSPLOWO2_12_FULL_44_13
AACTCGTCATCACCCGTAGTCTGAAGAGGATATTCAAAGTACGCCGTATCAACGGAAAAACCTTCGGGGTATTCCTTATTGTATACAGAGACAACGCCATCTTTGACGACGACCCGCTCTTCAGGGAGTCCGACGACCCGTTTGATGTAGAATGTTGATGAAATGCCCGGAGGGCGAAAAACAATGACATCTCCACGCTCCGGGGGATGTACCGCGTAGCTAACACCATCAATCAAAAGATAGTTTTTATCGGAGAATGTCGGTTCCATACTCGCGCCCGAAACGACAAACGGTTGAGCAAAGACCTTAATAATGAAAAGCGAGATGAAAACAACAAGAAAGATTTCAACAACTTCCCAGATCGAAAGCAAAAATTGCTTCATGCTGGGCATTCTAATACAATTACTTGAGATGCGCAAATAAAATCAAAAAATGGAAGAAAAAACAGAAAATCAAAGTCAGAAAAATAAAATAAACGCGCCAAAACTCATTATTGGACTCGGCAACCCGGGAGAAAAATACAAAAAAACCTACCATAATATAGGTCTTGTATGTGTTGAAAATCTAAGTAATGGAGAAGAATTCAAAAATCCCGCGAAAAGCAGAAAAAACTTGTTTGAATATACCGACCAGAACGGTCTAAAACTCGCGAAAACAAAAACAAGTATGAACGAATCAGGGAGAGCTGTGGATGCCGCCGTTACGTATTTCAAAATAAAACCGGCGGATCTCATTGTCGCCCACGACGATTCAGATATCACACTCGGGAGATATAAGCTTTCCTTCGGAAGTAGCTCCGCGGGTCACCATGGAGTTGATTCGGTGATCGGCGTACTCGGTACAAAAAACTTTTGGAGACTTCGTATCGGCATCCGCCCTCAGAATACACGCGCGAAAGCGCTTTCGTTCGTACTGAAAAAGATAAAAAAAGACGACGAAAAAACACTAAATCACGTCTTTGAAGACATACGAACGCTACTTGGCTTTGAAAATGACGGTAAATGAAACTCGTCCTGTCGGCTCAACAACAAAACTCTCAAGCGGAAGGGATATCTCGGAAAATTTACCTGACTGGATTAATTTGTCTTTAAACGCGAGCGCGGTAGCCTCGTTAACCGCGTCGCCATGAATGGTAATCGAATCGCCCGGCGCCTGAAAAGAAATTCGGCGAAATGTGACAACTCCCCCGGAAATCGTAGTAAATGAATCAAAGAGTTCTGAAAGATTTTTCCGTCCCTCGCGCGCCTTCCCGAGAAGCGCGACAAGTTCGTTAAAGTCCCGAGCTTGTTCCTGAAATGCTACAAACTCGGCGCTTTCAGGAGTTCTGATCTGAGCCACTGTTTCATTTTCAAGACTATGAAGTGTCTGTCGAAGGAAAAAAGAAGCAAGCGAAGTAATAAGAATCATAAAACCGAAAACAAGAAGCATAATTGTTCGCCATGTCCGTGTGAAAATAAGAAATTGATTATGGTGAAATTCTTCCGCCGCTCCGACACTCATAAGGCTGATATCAGTATCCTCTGATCGAGGTACAAGTCCCCGCAACGCCGCCCCAAGAACCCCAAACCATTGAAGAGGGATATCGGAAAACTTTTGTAAAATAGGCTGTTGAACAATAACGCCGGGAAAGTGTTCCCGCATAAGAGCGCTAAGTTGGTCTTGAAACCCATCCGCGAAAAGAACACAATCTTTAACTTGACTTCCCCAATGGCTTGTATAAAAGTTCAAGACCCGCTGGACTTCCGCGACAAACAACTGTCGTAATGCGTCAAATGAAGCCGTTTCATTCGCCCCCGAAAGTCCTGTCCATGGATGGAAATAATGGAAATGAAGGCTCCCCTGCATGGTAATAGCAAGATACAACCCCTCGTTCGTCACAGCCGCGAGAAGATGCGGCTGGCTCATATCAAGACTCCCCGCAACTTCTCGAAGCGTTCGCACGATGCCGAGCCCCAAAAATTCGACAGCCGCCACCCCAAATCCCGCCGCTCCAAGCACCCGAACAAATTCGTCAACCACCTCCCGCGCGATAAAAGCCCCGAGAATTTCGTACTGTCCCCCTTCCTGAACATCCTCACCAACCCGTTGCCAGTCGGAGTAAGCCGACGCGATATCAAGCGGGGAAATCATCTGTAAATTAAGGACAGCCGCGTCGCGAAGCTCTTTCTCGTGAAGTTGAGGAAGATTGAATGCTTGCACGTAAACATTGCTCGCCGGAATAGAAAGAACCACATGAATAATTTTCTTCGGCGAAGAAATAAGTTGCGAGTGGATCTGGGCTAAAGACGAGATGAGCTGCGCCGCGTCCTTGACGCGTCCCTCGTAGACAACGCCCGGCGAAAGCGCAAGAAAAGTGTGTTTCACCCCATCTCGATCAATTCGTAAGAAACGAATGACTGAGTCCGTAATTTCGAGTCCTCCAATAGAAATTGAAGCGATATTCGTAACCTTCGTAACAACGTGTTTAAAACTAAACTTCATTATCATTAATTATCGCAGATTCTTCTCCTCTTTAAAATCCATCCCTACTTCCTATCTCCTGTCTTCTAACTTCTATACCCCTCCCCTAGAGCGCAACTTCCTCGAATGAAATAAGTTGCACCCGTCCCGTTCCGCCGGTAAGAGCGTTGAGAGCTCCATCAATCGCAAGCGTTGCCTTGACGCGTTTTTGCCGGTTTTGAGTCGTAGCAGTAGAAATAATTGTCCGCCTGGTATCCGAATCTTTCGTAACACAAACAGCGACAGTAACATCATCAGTGAAAAGATCCGGATCAAGAGTGAAGGTGTTCGCCGGAAGAACACAGGAGGCCGCCGTGGGATACCGTTTATCTTGAGTGATTTTGAGAAGCGCTTCGTCAGCTCCGGCATAGGCGGCGTTCAAAGCGATCATCGAAAGTTTCGCGTCCGTGCTTGTTTTTGAAGAAATGGTTGAAAGCGCGAGGCTCGCGATTCCAAGCTCAAGAATAATACCCGAAATAAGGAGTACTGTCGGAAGCGACGCTATTCCTTTCTGGCTCTTTTGTTGAAATAAAAATTTCATTGCTACTACATTCTACTTTCTACATACTACATACTTGCGCCTACGGGCTCCAATTTAAAATAATGTCGTCAACACAACTATTGGCCCCCGCGAGAAAAACTTTGTAACGAATATATTGAAGATTTTGCGAAACGTTTAGATTAAGAAGAATCGGGTAGTCTGGATTCGCCTGTTGATTCTGCGGATAATATGATACAACACTCCCATCAGAGCCGAAAAAGTTCCAAGGACCAGAATCAGAACTACTTGTTGCAATCTGAAACTTGACCCCTTCGCCGGCATTGCCAAGATACATAATCGTGTTGAACGCGGCGCCATCCGTTGCTTGAGTATTGAGTGTACTCGAAATTAGAGCGCTGTCGCTCGCGATACCTCGAATCGAAGCGCCCACCCCGCCGTTACAAGAAACTGAAGAAAAGGTCATGTTTATCGCTGATGAATAATCGCGGTTTGGTTCAGTAACAGGCCCCGTAACGTCCGAACTTCCGCCCCAATCAGAAAACTTGGCAAAATAATTTTTCGTCCGCGTCACATAAAATATCGAACGCGTTGTTTTAAGAACCGTGGCATCTCGAAGCCAATCAACAGCAACGGTTATTTTCTGTGTTGAAGGATCCTCTTGCTGGGTAATCGGAGCGCATGGAGCTACGTTTTCGAGGGTTTTGAGGAAATCGGTTGAACGACACACGTTCTCAACGTAAAAACGGCGTTGAAAATTAAGGTTATTTGTAATGCTATTTTCAACGCCCGCCATAATCTGGAATGTCGGTGACCCCGTCTGAAGATAATACGGGTTGGTGGACCCCTTGGGATCAGTCGTGTAAAGACTGTGCCAATCTGATTTTGTAAACGCTCGGATGTTATCAGAAAGTTCTTGGATAAGAGTCGCGGTAATGCGCGTCGCACGGCTTTCCATATTGACCCGAAGCGTTACGACAATCGCGCCTGATGAGATACCGATGATCATGCCGCCAATAGTAATCGCGATAATAATTTCGATAAGCGACTGTCCTTTGTTGTGAAGATAAAATTGTTTCATCGAATCCTAATTCGCTAAATATTTATTCTTATGGAGTAGCTTCTTGGTTTCCGACTAAAATTCCGGGCTCCGGATTCGCGTACGCCCTAATTTTAACATTATCAAAGCGCAACTCGGACTGAAGGTATCCGGCCTGTGTCCAAGGATTCCGCTGCCAGTAACTTCCGAGATTAAGATAAAACGGTCCGGTTGTACCCATTGCCCATGGCGTACTAACGGGAATCGCGCTACCGACAAGTTCGAAAGTAATGTTGCTTGAAGCATCAACTCGCATTCGCACCTTGTTCCAAGCATTCAAAAGAAACCCATTAGGTTGGGTAGTATAAAAACTGTACGAGCCGGGATTCACTGTCGTAGCGCCTCCACCCCATCGAACGCTACCGCCCCCTGTTTGCTTGCTCCCAAAAAGAAACGAGTAGGTGCCGCGGGCATTATCAGTATTTGAAAGAGCAACGCCGTAATGCTTATTGTTTTCGGAATAGCTCGCGTAAAAATCAAGATCAACGACAAACGGCCGTGCGAAACTGCTTGCCGTCTGCAACATCTTAAGATTGACCATTCCGTCATCAGCAAGTTTCACGTAGTACGTCCCGGTTCCATCCGCGATAAGAGTGCGGGTATCCCCAGGAATAGTGGTCCCTCCCGAAAGTTCCCACTTGGAAGAAAAAGACGCGGTTGGAAAATCATCAAAAAATTTGAACGTAGCATCCGCGTTCGAAAGCGACGTCGCGCTTGGATAACTGTAATAAAGGTAAATCGTCTTGTTAGTACTTGCTAGTATTGACGGTACCTCTACCCAAATATTAGTCGACGAAGTGTTGCAACCGGACTCAATAAAATAATCTAAATCAGTTGTTCCATTCGTGTCTCGAATTCGAAGATCCCCGCAATCACTTCGCATTTTTCCATCAGCAATAAGTTGCGCGGTGTTCGTTGTAGTTAAAACCTGATAATTCGTAAGCGCGCTCGGATTAGATAAATTATTGATCGTAACAGGCTTCCGCCACGCCCATTGATTCGGCGTATCAAAGAAAATAACATCTCCCACAGCTGGACTTGAGGGATTGACTAAATTTGTCGCGAGAGCGCAAAAATAATATCGCGTACCGGAGTTAAGGTTTAAAATAGTTTCTGAATAGGTTGAAATACCCACCTCGGCATCGATAATATCACCTCCCGTAATCGGTGCCCGCCATCCAAAAGAATCGTTGCACGTACCAGGATCAGAAAGACTGTAGCGAAACCAACCTGTTGTGTCTGAATAGTTTGGTGTGATTTGGCCATTAAGTTGCGCTGTTGCCGCCGAAATCGGAGAAGCGTTTGTCGAAGAAACTGTGGGAGCCGAATAAATCGTGAAGAAATCGGCCTCCGTATCCGAAAGTCCACTTCCATTATTTACAACTTTAAGATCCCACATCCCGAGAGGAGTCGCGTTTTCTAAAGGACACGTTCCTCCGGAAAGTTGTGTCGTAGTAATAGAGAACTCCGTGCAGGTCAAAACCGACAATCCGTTTCGCAATTCGACAGTAACCCCGCTTGTCGAAAAATTATTCCCATTAATTTCGACACTGAGAGCGTCTGTATCATCTCCGCTCAAAGGAATTATATTTGTGATTGAAGGCGCCCCCTCTGGTGTTGGAAAAGAAACAACCTCATCAGTCTGTGTTCCAACACTATTTGAAGCAAGCGCGCAAAAATAATACGTCATAGAAGGGACGAGACCAAAAATGTTTTTTGAATAACTCGAAAAACCCGACCCTTCACCCAATGGAATATTATCCTCCGGATCTTCTGGAACTCGCGTTCCAAAAGAATCGTTGCACGTACCGGGATCAATATCGCTATAACGAAACCAGCCCGTTGTATCAGAATAATTAGGATTCGCCTGTCCGTTAAGTCGAGCCGCGATTGAAGTAATATTATCAGCATCATTTGTTACAACGAGCGGCGCGCTAAAAATAGTAAAAATAGGAAGCGTCGTGTCATACTGGCCATCGGGATTCGTAACTTTTACACTCCAGGATCCCGGAAGCCCTCCATCTAACGGACATGTGCCGTTGCTAAGCGTTGTCGAGCTTGTAAGAACAAAATCATCCTCACAAGGAAGATCTTGCGAACCGTTCCGGACAAGCGTTACAGACGTGCCCTCGACAAAATTAAATCCTGAAACAATAACATTCGTGATTGATCCGGGGTTCTGCCCGCTTGTCGGAGAAATACCGCCAACATCGGGAGAAATAAGCACGTCTGTTGCCGTGGCCGTCCCAAGGCTTGAGACGGTAATTGTTCGGTACTCCGATTCGCCGACTTCAACAAGCGAACTGATGACAACTTTATTATCAGTCGTTACAGGAAGTCCCGTTGCTTTGGCGAAAATAAGGTCTTTCCCATCGCCAAAAACCGGATCAGTAAATGCAACATCAACCGGAAGGTATGCCTTGCCAAGTTTTGTTCCACCGGCATACGTATCACCGTACCAAATTTCATAGAAATCAGTAGTGCCATCCGCGGGATTTTCAAAATGTATCCCCCATTGACTCGATGCCTCCTGATTTCGCGCTCGTTCAACGGTTATCCGTAGATCTGCCGTGATTTTACTTGCCGTATGGTCGAATGCCTGCCGATTTTTGAAATCAAGATAGTTCGTAACGCCAAGTCCGCCGACAACCGTGATAATTCCGACAACAAGAAGAAGCTCAAGAATAGTAAAACCATGAGCACGCTGTTCTTTTCCCCGAAAAGAAAAAGGATTCATTACGTACTAAGTATAACCCAAGAAATAAAAACTTCTGAAATGAAGATTTAGTATACGGGTGAGAAAGGTTTCAAAAACTAAGGAAGTATCTCTTCGCTTCCA